>ENA-ORML01001009-ORML01001009.1-human-gut-metagenome-genome-assembly--contig:-NODE-1009-length-27600-cov-15.622218_pt1 | contig 27600 bp, 27 predicted proteins | sample MGYA00242103_ERZ508995 | MGnify/ENA primary metagenome ERZ508995 (study PRJEB26280, sample SAMEA2338702) | human gut metagenome | biome: human gut; feature: human-associated habitat; material: faeces... | reverse complement strand
CGTGGTCGTGACCGCCTACGCCGTCTATGCCCACCGCTGCAAAGCCACGCTGTAGCCGTCTGTAGCACCCGCGCCTTGATCCCCGAAGCAAGGGAGTTCTAACGACCGACTAGTTGTTCTTTGTTGTTTCCCCTGCAGCAGGTTTGTATCACGCGTAGCGTGTTGTCCCGGCGAAGCGTTGTAATATATTGTACTTGTTGTTCTAGTTGTTTTCCCTATATCAGCAACTTGATCAGCAAGAAGGCGCAGTATAAAGATTAACGAATAGATTAATGTCCGATTAACGGCGATTCATGTAAAAAACGAAAGGTGCTGAGGGCGCCCCGCGCCCCCAGCACCCTACTGCTTAGTCACCCAAGTTGCCGCCGCCACCATCGGGGTTCGTCTCCGAAGAGTCTCCACCCGACGTCGTCTTAGTGAAGTAAGCCGTCAGCGACAAGTCTTCATTCACCGTCACGGTACGCGACGCCGACGTGTCCCCATCACTCCAGCGACTGAAGGTGTAGTCACCAGATGCCACCGCATTGATGCTCACGCGGCTCCCCTTGTTGAAGGAGCCACCCCCGAGACCGTACCACCGTTGACTGGACTTGCCGACAGACGCAGCGTCTTCTTCCCCTCCACTGAGGGAGCTACCGGCACGGAGTTCTCCACAGGGGTCAGTACACCGTTCGGACGCAGATAGACATCACTCACGCCACCGTAGCTGTCCGTAGCACGCTGGTAAGCCGCCTGCCCCTGATACTCCTTTAGCAAGTTGTTCTCGCAGATGAGGTGCTGCGTAGAGACCAGCGTCTTCGCTGCCTCCTTGCGGGAGTGAATCCACACCAGACCATGATCGCCGAACTCATGAGTAGCTTGCGCGGCCAAACGCCCCTCCTGCACCGAGAAGCCACGAGCGTCCACGACCGTAAGGAGTTTCGCCTCAGAAGCCTTGTCCAGCACGACGCAGCAGGCGTCCACCGCCGCCATCGGAAGCATCGTCACGTCGTTCACCTCCTGTCTGACCAGGAAGAACGTGATCTGGTCGCCATACTCATAGAGACCGTTGTTCTGTACCACGGCGTTCGAAAACTCCTTCACCGTCGTCTCGTCCGTGATAGCCAGGTCGCCCAGACTGATGTCCGTCACGGCCTGGTTGCCCTTCCCGCTGATCTTGATCGACTTGATGGAACCGTGCGTCACCTCGTAGGGAGCCACGATGCTTGCCCCCGCTTGGGCCTCCTGCTTGGTGAGATAGACCGGAGCCTTGCCGAGATTCGCCGAGACAAACTTGTTGTAGTCGCTGCGTCCATTGCGAGCACCGCCGAAGGCGAGCTTCAGATAAGGCGTCAGCACCTGATACATACGAATGACGTTCGTCCACTTCATACGCTGCTTCTGCTGACCATTGGTCTTCGCGTTGGTCGTCTGAGTGATCTTCTCAGACACGACGGTCTGACCACCGTTCTGCTTGAAGGTAAAGCTACCTACTGATCCCTGGAGTTTGGTTAAAATACCATTGAGTCTTGCCATAATTGTAAAGTTTTAAAAATTTGAAAATGTTTTGAGTTGGGAGCATTCTCCCTTGTTTCTCCCTGGCTTCTTCTATTGTTTCCGTATCGTTTCCGTATTGTTTCCGCTTCCGGAAGCGAGAACGATAGGAGAACGATAGGAGGACGATACGAGAACGATACGGGATTGATACGAGATCGATACGGAAACGATACGTGACCGATACGTAACCGATTTGTTTAGCCGTCGTTCTGCGGACTTGGTGGGACTGCGATTTTGTTTCATTGCTTTGAAAGTTTTTGAAGTTGATAATGCTTCACCTTGTCAGTTGCTGACGGTGATAATGTCTGTTGAAGACGGTGCAAAATTACGAAATGGCACAACCGAATGCAAGTCTATTCATAACCGTTTACAATCCGTTTACAATCCATTCATAATCCGTTCATAAAATGCGGCGTAACGCATGTAATTCCCCGCGGAGAGTTACTCGTGTTGTTTACCCTTCGGCAAGCCGTTTTGTGTCCCGCATGGTTCCACCCTTCCATGTCTTCCAACACGTTTTCTACGGATTTTCACTTTAAAATTTGCCGTTGTCATAAAAATCCCATACCTTTGTAAAAAATCAAAGTTATGCGAAATTCAGAAGAACGATCCTATCGCGATATTAAGAACTCATTGGATACTGCAAAAGCCGAAGGTCGTGCTGAAGGTCTTGTTGAAGGTCGTGCTGAAGGTCGTGCTGAAGGTCGTTCAGAAACTCTTGTTGAGGTCGCCAAAAACCTCTTGTCAATTGGCACCCCCATTGATAGTATCATGAGAGCGACGGGCATGACCGAGGAAGAAATCAAATGTTTGATGTAGCATCTCTTCCCAGTACCGATAGGAACCATATCCCCATCCGAGTGGCGGCATAGCGCAGAGCAATACTGCGATGGGGAACAATGTCGTATTACCGTCCGAATGACGGAAAAGTATTAACGACAGATTAACGTCCGATTAACGGCGATTAATGTGACAAATGCTGGCGGCTTGCTCGCCGAAAATCTAGCCTTCATGCATGTATTCTCTATATGAGAGCTGCAAGATGAACAATTTGAAATTTGGTAGGTACATAGAGGATATCCTTACCCGCATGAAAGATGGGGATAAGGACTATCGGGCGATGCTTCCATGTTTCTATGTCGAGAAAACAAGCGAGGTGATGGGGTGCGCTTAGGTTCCCCTTTGCCCTAAAAGCGATAGTAATTCTTTTTTTAAAAAACATATATGCGTAACTGTTTGAAAAATAGCGGGGACGCTGTATTGGTGATATACAACTGATGAGCAAAGCAATAAATTGCTAATCACCAAAACGCTTGTAGAGTTGAGCGTAAAAACTCTAGTGTAATCGCAGATTCAATACAAAATGTGTTTGAAAAACTCATTAAAAACTTAATAAAATAGACATGATGGAAAAGTCACAAAATACCGCGCTCCTATATAGTCTCCAAGATTATATAGGATCATTCAGAATTCTTGATGCTTTGCCTTATTCCGCAATTCGTCCCGAGCATGTCAAGCCGTTTGTTGACACTGAAAACTACCTGTTGTCAACGATTGAGCTTGCTAAGCAGGAGTACCAATCATCACAAGATAAAAGCCTTTATGGTTTGTATGTAGGTGCGGAATCTGCAATAAAGGCAGCAAATGAGACCCTGAAAGCTGAGGGTAAGGATAGAAAAGTTGAGATATTTGGGAATTATGAAGCTAAAGAATAATGTAGATTATGCTTTGAAGAGACATTCTCTTTCATTGAGTGGGCTCTCTCTCTGACAAATCCAAGTGCTTATCGTTACTATGCTTCAAGGCGAATACGATCTTAGAATGAGACGTCAGGAGTCGTTCCTTTTGGCACAAGATGGACAATTTCTGAGTATGCTATCTTCGAATAAGTTTCAAACTGACTCTATCATGAATGAATATGGAATATATGGCAGTAAATATTCTGCGACTTCAATTTTCAATCAACATAGCCGTTATGGCAGTCCGTATGCCTCGTATAGTGCATTCAATCCTAATACAAGCACCCCGCCCCTGATTATACTTAGAGGGCAACTTATTGGAATTCTATCTGTCTTATTCTACTCCTTGCAGTGATAATAATTTCGTGTATTGTTTATTGAAAGGATAAAGACAAAGGATTCATATCAACACTATGGCAAATGGTAATGCCCGTAATAACATTGTCCTTAGGATATATATTTGGTAAGAGGGAATAAAGTATCAATGCTTTAAAAAGTATTTGAATAATATAGGTCTTCTTTGTGCTCAACGGTTGCTCAGCAAAGGAGATGGATAAAGAGCGACCTAATAAAAGTTTATTTATGGATTATAGCGAACCGAAAGTTTTAGCACAGAGTGCGATTATGATGGCAGATTGTCAAAAAAAACCTTGTGGAAGGCCCTCCTGTTCAGGTAAACCTTCTGGCAGGCATTAATTAACTCTTCTCGAAATGGTGCGGTGGTAATTCTGCCACCGCACTATTTAATGACACTATGATTGTATACAAACTTCCATACATACTATTTAGAAAATACCCGAATTTTGGTTATCTTACAGACAACCGCAATTTCGGCTATGATACCGCGACGAAGAGTAGCTTGAAAGTTGGCGATATGTTGTTGTCGTCTATTGGAAGCGTCTTCTATTCTACGTTGTCAGAAGATCCTCGGACTATTGATGAAATTGTAGAACAATTGTGCGATTTTTTCTCAAATACACCTGCCAGTGTTATTCGAAAAGATTGTATTGCGTTTTTTACAAAATTGCATACGGAAGGCTTCGTGTATTGTGGCGAAACAGTAGATGTGCCATATCTGAAATCTTGCTATTTTTCCTATGATAAAGTACAGCCACATGAAAATGGATACACCAAACGCGAGGCATCTCAAGCCATTTATGAGAAGACTTTTGGCGATACTCCTCGTTTGACCCGTGTTCATCTCGATATATCAAGTCGTTGTAATGAAAGATGTGTTCATTGTTATATTCCGCACTATAAAAAATGCAATATAATGAGAGTGGGTGTCTTTGATAGAATTCTCTCACAATGCCGTGAGATGAACGTTCTTAATATAACTATCAGCGGAGGTGAGCCTATGCTCAACCCTCATTTGGGACAATTTTTGTTAAAATGTAGAGATGCTAATTTCTCTGTCAATTTACTTTCAAACTTGACACTTCTAACGAATGAACTTCTTGATATCATTGCCGCCAACCCTCTTGTTAGCGTTCAAACTTCATTATATGCAATGGATGAAAATGTACATGATACAATTACTCAAAAGCATGGTAGTTTTCGAAAGACAATCCGATCTCTAAACAAACTTCACGACAGGAATATTCCTCTGCAGATAAACTGTCCAGTGATGAAGCACAATCTTAAAAGCTATAAAGATGTTATGACTTATGCAAAGTCTAAAAATATAGAAGCGGACTTTGATTGTTCTTTGTACGGTAGTTATGATCTTTCTAAAAGCAATTTATCATGTAGGTTAAATTCTAATGATATAAATGATGTTATTTCTTTTGAACTTTCCTCCAAAGAAAATCATGAAAGAGTTTTACGACAGGCCCAAGACAAAAAAGTAGGTGCTGATGATTCGATATGTCAAATATGTAAAAACTCTTTATGCTTCTCGAATAATGGAGATGTCTATCCATGCGAAGGGTGGCAATCTTTGAAATTAGGTAATATCATGGATCAATCTCTTGATGAAATATGGATAAAATCTGCAATGACAAATAAATTAAGGAAATTGACTTATAAAAATTTCCCGCGATGCAATTCCTGTGCTGATAAAAGTTATTGTAATACATGTCTTATCTTGAATGCTAATGAAGATGCTAGAGGGGACTATAAAAACATAAATACGTTCCAGTGTGAAGTGGCAAAGATAAAACATCGCCAGTGTCTTTTGAGATCTGGTTTGGTGAGATAGGATTATTTTCATTCTGACAAGCGAAAGCAATGCAAAGGATATAGCCGTTGAACCGTCCTATTCATGATACAAAGCTTCTTAAGTGATTAATTTAGTCTTGATATCTTTGGCGTTTCTTAAAAAACATTTTCAAACTCGAACCTAAATGGTGTACTAATAAAAAAACGCTTATGTCAGTAGTAAAGCAGATATATAAGCTTAGACGAGATTTTCTGTTGATTGGATTAACAGGGAGAACAGGTAGTGGTTGTACCACGGTAGCAGATATCTTACGAACAAAAGATTTTAATACCTTAAAGTCTAAACACAAAGATATCAATGACTCCGTTTGGGATAACGATAGTCGGAAGAGCCGTATTGTATATAGGTATATGCGTGAACATTGGCATCCGTTTGTTTGTATAAAGGCGAGTAATGTGATATATTACTATGCTTTGATGCTTGAGTATGAGGACTTTTTGAAGGAGATTAGCACTCATGGGAGTGCTGAAAAAATCAAGGCAAGCAATAAACCCATCCAGGATACTAAGATAAAAGAAGCGGTAAAGAAGCATCAAGAGCAATATGAGAGTCTCCATAAAATGGTGGAAGACTGTGAACGTTATTTCAACGAACCAAATAATGAAACGGAATTTGAGGAAGAACAAAAATTCATCAAACTTATAACAGAAGACATTTCTCTTTTTAGGAAGGAGGTAACGGAAACTCTTCAAAAAGACTCAAGAGCTATTCTGTCAGACATACTACAACGATGGGGAAATAATATAAGACGTTATGACTCAGTTATTGAAAATTCAGATAATTTGGAAAGTGATAAAGCACCTGCGTGTTTGGCAAGAAAAATTAATTGTTTTATCAAGCTTATTCGTCGGCATACTGAAAAAGAAATCAAGCAAAATAATACAAGTACAAACCATGGAAAAACAGAGGCTTTTACACACATTGTAATAGACGCTCTTCGTAATCCTTATGAAGTTCTATACTATCGAGAGAGGTATGCTTCTTTTTATCTTATGTCTATCAATACAGATGAGCAGATTAGAAAACAGAAGTTGGTAGGGCGTGGCTTTGATATTAAAGAAATAGAAGAACTGGATAAAGAAGAGTCTGCAAAGCGGGATTTTAGAGATTCATATTGCAAAATAGATATAAACAAATGCATCGAATTGTCAGATATCCATATTACCCATAATGGCATAGAAGTGACACGAAATCGTGAGCTTGTTAATCAGATTCTGACATATCTTTCACTAATACGGCATCCAGGTTTGGTCCCTCCGTCGCCCATAGAACGGACCATGCAAATAGCATATACCGCAAAACTAAATTCTGGATGTTTGTCAAGACAGGTTGGAGCAGTGGTCACAAACAGTGATTTTTCTGTAAGATCAATAGGGTGGAATACGGTTCCTCAGGGACAGACTCCGTGTAATTTACGTTCATTGACAGACTTGCATAATCAAGAAGATGATGACGCTTATAGTAATTATGAACGCTTAGACTTGAAATTTTCTGCAGGCGTTGATAAGCTATATTCGGCATATAAATGTCGTAAATACCAAGAGGGTGTGATAGGTTTACCCTTATGTTATTGTTTTAAAGACATTCATAATGTAGTTGAAGATGACCATAAAAACCAGGTGCATACAAGAAGCCTACACGCAGAAGAGAATGCAATACTTCAGCTGTCCAAATATGGCTCGACAGGAATAGAAGGAGGCCGCCTTTTTACAACTTCAAGTTGTTGTGAATTGTGTGGAAAAAAAGCATATCAGTTGGGCATTAAAGAAATCTATTACATAGATGATTACCCTGGCATAACACGAAATCATATTATAGAGTGTGGTACGAACTCTCCGAAAATGATTTTGTTTCATGGTGCAATAGGTCGAGCATATATTAGCCTTTTTAATCAATTTCTTCCGCTTAAGGATGAAATAGAGGCTTTGACGGATATAGACCCGAAGGAAGCATGTAAGACAAATGGTGATAATACAAATGAACAAAAGAACAATGATACGGGTACAAACAAATGATCCAGAAGGCTTGTTGGATAAAATAAGGGAAGCTATTGAGAATAATGTCGTTGTTACTTGGCATTTAGACAATGATGGTGACTTCTTACCAACTCAAGAACAATGGATAGGGAAAGCTTGGATTACGCCCTTAATAAGAGAAGACGCTCCAAATAGTCTTTATTTTGGGATTATAGAATCTAAGCAACAAAGAATGACAAAAGCGATTTATGGTGTTTTCCTTGGGCGTTTTGCAGAGATGTTGCTTACGCATTTTGATACAGATATGAAGTCGCTTTGTATAAGCCCGTTGTTAGTTGACAATATAGATGTTTTTACTAAGTAAATGATTTCGTTCTTAAGATATTTATCAATATTTGTTGTTTTTGTTGGAATCTGTGTCTTTATATTTTATTTGATTTTTTTATCTACGCATAATATCATCCTAAGTCCTGAAGGTGAGACTCCCGACATGCCGTTGACGGGAAATATTGGAGATTTTGTTGGCGGCACCATAGGTACAATATTTACGTTGGCTAGTGCGCTGTTGGTTATTGTTACATTGCGCGAGCAAGAAAAACAGAATGCTCGGGATAGATTTGCGCAAAGCTTCTACGAAATGCTTCATCTGCATAGGGAAAATGTGTCCGAGATGAGTTTGTCAAAAGGTAAGGGGATAACAATCAAGGGCAGAATGGTCTTTTCTGAATTGATAAAAGAATACATGCAAGTATATAAACTAATAGATTCATATTGTGAAAATATATTGTCTTGTTATAAATGTGAAAGTGTAAAGAATTATCTAAATGTAAAAGAAAAGAGGTTGTTGTTAGAAATGAAGCTAACTTATGGGTACTTCTTTTATGGCTCTGATGATTATACATTAGCTCAAGCAAGCAATGATGAAGATCGTATTCAAGCAGAGCTTAAGCGGTTGTTGGATTATAATAATTTTACCATATCATCTCACAATGTTCTCCTTGGTCATTATTTTAGGCATCTTTTTCAAATGGTAAAAATGTTGGAGAATGAGGTCTCTCTTAAAGACATTGATAGGTATAATTATGCAAGGCAACTTAGGGCACAATTAAATGACGATGAGCAGTTGTTGCTGCATTATAATGCTATGTCTGAGATTGGTGCTGAATGGTATAAACCATACAGAAAAAGTACTTGGGAAAGAAGACCTATGTCTCTGATCGAAAGATATCAAATGATAAAGAACATTCCTTCTAATGTGGAAGTGCTGGGCGTGAAAACAGAACTATTAAAAATGCAGAGGCGTGTTCCCGTTGAAGGGTAAGTATTCGGTGAAAGCCGTATTGTGCGCCTAGAAAAAGTTTCGCACTTTTGCACCGCGATTTTAAAATGTTCAAATTATGGTTCAAGGGAAGAAAACAATCAACAACAGCAAGCCAAAGTTCGCCGAGGTTGTGATCGTTGACAGTGAGGTGAAGGAAATGCGTGTTGCGGCGAATAGTCGCCCCTCCCGCAGTTCTTATTTAAAACGGGTCTATCCCAATGGCGTGATGCCCATCTTTCCTGCCGACACCAGCGTCGAGCAGCTTCGTGCTTATAGAGATGCCGATAGACAACACGGATACTGAAAGGTTGATCCGTGACATGGTGATGGGCAAGAAGTCTTATCTGTTTTGCCGAGACTTGGATGCCTGCAGGCGGGCAGCGATGATGTACTCATTGTTTGGTACCTGCAAGGTACTGGGTAAAAATCTGGAGCGTTGGCTCTCTTATGTGCTGAAAAATATAAAGACGACGCCCAAGGATAAACTTTATACTCTTCTTCCTGAGTTTTGGGAAGACGAGGGATGATAAACATGAATTAAAATTTTAGTCAAATCAAGGTGTACTCCCCATTGGCATGAGCTGGTGGAGGGCAAAACCTCCTATGCTTGTCTCAAAAAAGGCAATGACGAAGTTTTCGTGCAAAGCTGCTGGGTTATTAGCGAATATGTGATACGGTGCTCGCCAATAACTGACAAGGTGAGAAAGTGGCATCGGTGGTTTATAAATTCTAGAATTATATAATATTCGACAATACTAATGAATAAATTTTTCTGTACAATAACAGGCTTACGTTCTATTTCAAGGGCTGAGAAAGGGCGCATCCTATTATACCTTGTAGCGTTTGTGCCAATGATATATAAATTGATCTCTCCTTTTTTTATCATAATAGGCATGGCAAGTTATACCGTGGTTATTATCCCGGCAATGGTTATTTTAGGAATCATCATGGCATGGAGTAATTTGCGAAAATCAATTCGTGGACTTCATATACTCCTTTATTTTTTAACAGTTTTGATATTGTTATACTCTAGTCCAATTTTTCAACCAAGAGCTATACTGCTCTTTAATGAAAATTTTTGGCCGTTCATTTCTTCTGTACTTCCTTTTGTTTTTGTTGGATTGTTGATTGATTATAAAAGAGACAAGTATCTTTTAAGGTTTGTTGCCCGAATTGGAGTCATAGAGCAATTATTCTGGCAAATGTGCTTATTGGCAGGCTTGGTTCAGACAGAACTTGGAACGGCGGACTCTTTAGGTGAACAAATGGAAATAGCTTACCAGTTACTATTTCCTATTTTTATATTATATAATAGTCTTACTAAAGATAAAAAAATAATTGATGTTATTCTAGCAATAATCGGAACAACTTTATTATTCCTAATGGGAGCAAGAGGGCCTATTGTGGTGTATGCGATTTTTGTTGTCGGTTATTTTGTGTTTTTCAGACAGTATAATAAATACGCATTATTAAAAAGAGGAATTGCTATAACTCTATTTGCCGCATTTTATTACTATATGGAATTAATTATTTTAGCCATCCTCCCCATTGCCATGACGCTTGGCTTTAGCACTCGGGTTTTTGATAGTATCCTTGATGATAAAATGGTGAATATGGAGGAATCGTCGAATAGAGATAATTTTTATGCTAGTGTTATTGAGGAGATAAAAAATGATAATGGATTTGGACATGGATGGCTTTCAGACAGGTTGTTCACTCCTGATGGTATGTATGTACATAATTTTGAATTAGAAATTTTATGTCAATTTGGTTATATCGCAGGTGGTCTTTTACTGATTATGTTGTTCTATCTGATTTGCAAACGATTCTTTTATGACAAAAGACTTGAAGCAATATCATTTTGGTACATAATGCTTTGCTCAGGGTTCTTTACATTACAATTTTCGTATACTTATGTAAAATATCCGCTATTTTTTATCTTCATAGGATATCTCCTATCAAACAGAAAAATAACAAATTAAAGGTGGTTTATGGCTAATATGGATAATAAGATATCTATCAATAAACGTATTGCAAAAAACACATTGCTATTATATCTGCGAATGTTATTGCTTATAATTGTAGGACTCTACACAAGTAGAGTAGTACTACTTACATTAGGTATATCGGATTATGGAATATATAATGTAGTAGGTGGTTTCGTTTCAATGATAGCATACATGAATACAGTCTTTGTTGCAGCTACTCAAAGATTCCTTTCATATTCTCTTGGAGAAAATGACAAAGATAAACTTAAAAAGATGTTTTGTACATCACTTACAGTTCATCTAATTTTGGCATGTATAATTTTTATCATAGCGGAGACATTGGGGGTGTGGGTAGTGAATGCACAACTTGTTATAGATCCTACAAGAACTATATCTGCCAATTGGGTATACCAATGCTCTGTTCTTTCGCTGTTGTTTACAATTGTCGGAATTCCTTATAATGCTTGTATAGTTGCGCATGAACATATGAACGTGTATGCTTACATTAGTATATTTGATGCTGTTGCAAAATTAGTTGTCGTATTTGCTCTTTGGTTAATTGATGCAGACAAATTAATTATGTATTCTATATTATTAGTTGGCGTCTCAATCATAGATGTTGCGTTTGTCTGTTTTTATTGCAGGAAAAAATTTAATGAATCGCATTATGAATTCTTATTAGATAAACAATTGATAAAGAAAATGACTTCTTATGCAGGGTGGACTGCAATTGGAACTTTAGGATTTACATTCAAAGACCAAGTTTTAAATATTATTCTAAATTTATTTTTTGGTACTGTTGTAAATGCAGCAAGAGGTGTCGCCGTCCAAGTAAATGGAATTGTAAATCAGTTTGCGTCAAATTTCTTTATGGCGGTATCTCCACAAATAACTAAGCAGTATGCATCTGGTAATATTGATGGCAGTATAAAACTTGTGTACTCAAGTGCTAAATTTGCCTTTTTTCTATTGTCAATCATTATAATACCATTTTCCATGAATATGGATTTTGTATTAAAATTATGGTTGGGTATTGTTCCAAATTACGCTAGTGAATTTCTTCAGATTATATTAATAAGTACACTAATAGGAGCTTTGTCAACCTCTACTACAACAGCAATCCAAACTACTGGAAATATTCGTAATTTTCAACTTGGTATTTCATTAATATTTTTATGTGAACTTCCTATTGCTTATTTTATGTTGTCTAAAGGATATAGCCCATATTGTGCTGCATTACCATCTATTGTTACTCAATTAATTGGTGTATTCTTTAGATTTTATATATTAACAAAGCAAGTTCCTGGTTATAGCTTTAAATATTTTATATATTCTGTAGTATTGCGTTCAATGTTAGTTATTGGCGGATGTTTTGCAATTGCACATTATGTTATAGGATTTATGGAACCATGCTTAATGACATTATTAAACAGTTCTATCGTAATTATATTTTTTACTTCATTAGTTATTTATTTAGGAGGTTTAAATAATGATGAAAAACAAGTTGCCAAAAACTACTTGCAAAGTTTTTTTAAAAAATGTAAGATATCATTTTAACATAAATATAAAAACAATTTTATATGAATGAAATTAAAATTGCCGTAATCGGCTTGGGGTATGTAGGACTTCCTCTTGCCCGCTTGTTTTCAACAAAGTACAAGACAATAGGTTTTGATATGAACTCAAAACGCGTGGATGCCCTTATGAAAGGACATGACGCAACGCTCGAAGTAGCAGACGAGTTACTGCAAGACGCTATTGCTAATCATGGTTTCAAGTGTACAACGCACCTGGAAGACATTCGTGAATGTAATTTCTATGTTGTTGCAGTACCAACTCCTGTAGATGAGAACAATCGTCCTGATCTTCAACCGCTTTGGGGGGCAAGTGAAACAGTTGGAAAAGTCATATCTAAAGGGAATATCGTCGTTTATGAGTCTACAGTATATCCTGGTGTCACAGAAGAGGAATGTTTACCTGTTGTTGAAAAAGCAAGTGGATTGAAGTTTAATGTAGATTTCTTTGCAGGTTATTCCCCAGAGCGTATTAATCCAGGTGATAAACTCCACACTGTGGAAAAGATCAAGAAAGTAACTTCTGGTTCAACTCCTGAGATTGCTGATATTGTAGATGGCGTTTACAATTCCGTTCTAGTAAACGGAACACACAAGGCTCCGTCTATCAAGGTTGCAGAGGCTTCAAAGATTATCGAGAATTCGCAGCGTGATGTTAACATCGCCTTTATGAATGAATTGGCAAAGATTTTCAATGCTATGGGTATCGATACCAATGATGTAATTGAAGCAGCTTCATCCAAATGGAATTTCATTAAATTGAAACCAGGACTTGTTGGTGGTCATTGTATCAGTGTTGACCCTTATTATTTGATTCAGAAAGCACAGGTTTATGGCGTACTTCCTCGTGTTATGTTTTCAGCTCGTCGCTTGAATGACGGTATGGGAGCATATGTTGCCGAACAGACCATTAAATGTATGAATAAGAAGGGCGTAAAGGTAAAAAATGCTAAAATACTTATCCTAGGTGTTACCTTTAAGGAGAACTGCCCTGATGTCCGCAACACTAAGATTGTGGATATCTATCATACTCTTAATGAGTACACTTCTAACATTACGATTTATGATCCCTGGGCTAATGCTGACCATGTTAAACATGAGTATGGTATTGACATCGTTAGCGAGCTTGCAGAAAACGAAAAGTATGATGTTGTGATTTTAGGAGTTGCTCATAAACAGTTCCTTGAATTGGATGTAAAGAGCCTTGTCGTGGAAGGCGGTGTGATATACGATGTTAAGGGATTACTTCCAAGAAATATAGTTGATGGAAGATTGTAAAGCAACATAACTAATAGTATAATGAAAGACATCTGCTATATCTTTATTTCGATATTGCTCATATATTAAGCATTATATCTATAGCAGTGTTTTTTATTATATCTGAAATACAACATTCGGGGTGGAGAAATGTAATTTGCTGAAAGTTATCTGATGTGAAGGTCCCTCACCTTAATATAAAGAGTAACGCTGGAGCTTTATCGATGGTTCGAGTCCATCGGTTACTCCAATTTTTGTAAGTTATTTATTTGAATTGATATTATCTTTAGCTTTTAAACGAATTGTATGAAAAAAATAGTACACATAATGATATCTGCATTTTATATAGAAGGAGCCGGATATCAAGAAAATCTACTTCCTAGAGCACATAAACGTATGGGGATGGATGTTACCATCATAACTTCCCAGTATTGTTTTAATTCAAAGAATAAAGTTGGTTCTCGTCCTGCTGGTACTTATATTAATAACGATGGAATAAAGGTTATAGTTTTAGAAGATAATAAGCGTTTACCATTTATTTCACCTTTTCAAAATAAATGTAAGAATGTTAAAAAAACGCTTGTAGAAGAGGTACCGGATCTTATTTTTATGCACAATATAGAATATATGGATAGCCGTGAAGTTGCCCAGTATGCGTCAAAAATGAAAATACCTTTGTTTTGTGATAATCATTCGGATTTTTACAATACTCCTTCAAAAGGTATATTAAATTTGTTACTGAAGCACGTTCTGAGAATTCCATTAGCTAAATACATATCTAAAAGAGCAAGAATTATATGGGGAACTACTCCATGGCGTGTTCAATATCTTCAACAGTATTATAAAATACCAGCATCTAAAACGGATTTTTTAGTAATGGGAGCTGATGAATCATTGATTCATTGGGATCAAAGATTGAAGATTCGTAATGATATTCGCAAAAAATATGGTTTCCAAGAAGAGGATTTCTTAATCATTACAGGTGGGAAAATAAATAAAGAAAAGAATATCCATATTTTGGCTAGAGCTGTGTCTAAAATAAATAGATCTAATGTTAAGCTCTTGATTTTTGGAGATGCAGACGAATATGTAAAAAAAAGAATTAGATAGTTGTTCTAATGACCATATAAAAAGTATTGGTTGGATAAATTCAAATGCCGTTTATGACTTGTTCTTGGCTTCTGATTTAGGCTTTTTCCCTGGAACACATTCTGTATTGTGGGAACAAGTTGTCGCTTGTGGGCTTCCTGCTGTATTTAAATATTGGGATGGTATGAAACATGTTGATGTTAATGGCAATGCAATTCTTTTAAAAGATATATCTGTAGAATCAATAGAACATACTATAGTAAATATATTAACCGATTATAGTAAGTATATTCAGATGAGAGATAATGCAATTACTGCAAGGAACGGATTTATGTATGGTACTATTGCAAGGCGTTCAATTGGTTTGCAGGCGTAATATATACACAGTTATACAGAATTGAATGAATACAAATAATTTGCTCAGACGATTTCTAGTAGGATGTTGGCGATATTATAAGCGAACATTGTATCGCAAAAACGATGTTGAAATCGACTACGGAACTGAATTCAATCCCCAAACAATAATTGGTAAATATGTAAGAATACACCACCATACTAATGTTAAAGAAACAATGATTGGAAGTTATACTTACATTCAAAACAATTGTGTATTAGAGAAGTGTAAGATTGGTTCATTTTGCAGCATTGGAGATAATGTAAAAGTATTATCTGCGACTCATCCTACTAAAGATTTTGTTTCTACATGTCCTGTTTTCTTCAGCACAGCTCGTCAGTGTCTTAAAACTTTTACAGATAAGAATTTGTTTGAGGAATACCATAGAGTTCAAGGATATGGCGCTATAATAGGAAATGATGTATGGATTGGCTCCAACGTTATAATACTTGGAGGAGTAACAATAGGACATGGAGCTGTTGTTGCTGCAGGTTCGGTTGTTAACAGAGATGTTCCTCCATACGCAATTGTTGCAGGTGTACCGGCAAAAATCATCCGGTATAGATTTACAGACGAACAACTAACAGAATTACTCAATGATCCTTGGTGGGAAAAACCGGAAGAATGGATCCGTAAACATGCGAAGGATTTTGTAAATATTCAACAATACTTAGACAATAAAAATTTATGAATGACAAAAAACCTCTTTTTTCCATCGCAACCCCATGTTGGAATAGTGAAGATACTATAGAGCGTACCATAAAATCTATTCTTGAACAAGACTTCAAAGACTATGAGTATATCATTGTTGATGGAGGTTCTACAGATGGCACTTTGGACATAATCAAGAAATATGAACCCTTATTTGAAGGTCGTATGCATTGGAAGAGTGAGCCAGACAAAGGTCTCTATGATGCATTTAATAAGGGTGTAGAGCGTTCGCATGGAGTCTATTGCTGGAATGTTAATGCTGATGATTATCTTGAACCTGACGCATTATTAAGATTGGCTGATTTTATAAATAAAAATAATTGGAAAGATAATTTGCCTGTGATTTCTGGAAAACTAAATTTTGTATCTAGAGATGGTAAAAAAAATTTTTTTACTACGAAATCTGATAAGGATTTAGCTAAAAAAAGCTATGAACGTGATCATATGGGTGTTCCTCATCCCGCAACGCTTGTTCCCAAAATGATTTATGACAAACTAGGCTGCTTTGATATAAAATATAAAATAATGGGGGATGTTGATTGGTTTCATAGAGTGTATAAAGCAGGTGAACAATTTGTTTTTGCAGATATTACTATCACCAATATGGCAGATGGAGGTGTATCTAATTTGTTTAATTATAAACAATGCTTAAAAGACAGACTGTACTATTATAAAAATTTTTACAACAATCCAATAGAACGCTTGTTGCGCTTGTCTTTTTGGACAGCTTCCTTTTATAAGCAAAAGTTTGAACATATATTCATGAAATAAAATTATTGCTGTCGGTGAAACTTTTGTAAGCTACATAAATTAGGGCAGACTCTACTCTGGGTGGTCTTTATTCTGCAAAATATCCCAATCACAATAATTGGCTATGATAGTATTACTTGCGACAGGATAGTATTCCTTGGATTAAATCGAATATAATATGATAATACATCGCATAATTTCAAAAATTTGGAGCTACGTATGTCGTTTTTCAAATCGTACATATGTTAATTATTTAAGAAATAGGGGAATAGAGATAGGGGAGGGTAATAAATTCAGACCTTTTTCAACTGAAATTGATTTGACACGCCCTAGTCTAATAACTATTGGTAATAATTGTTATTTTAATAAAGGATTGACGCTTTTAACCCATGATTGGGTGACAAGAACGTTTATTTACTCAAATAGAGAGTTTCTTCCCTCGAGTGGGCTGGTAACGATTGGGAACAATGTTAATACCGCATACAATGTAACTATTCTAAAAGGTGTAGCTATTGGGGATAATGTTTTTATTGGTGCAAATAGTGTTGTAACCAAAGATATTCCTTCAAATTCAATTGCTGTAGGATCTCCCTGCAGGGTAATTATGAGTATTGATGAGTTTCATGCCAAACGTGAAATCAAATGTGTTAAAGAGGCATTTGATTATGCAGTAAGCATTCAACAAAGATTTAACAGGAAACCAAAAATTGAAGATTTCCACGAAGAATTTGTGCTGTTTGTAGATGGTGATAAAATTGATCAATATCCTGAGATTTCAGATCTTATAAAAGCTCAATTAGGACCATCATATAATGCTTATAAAAAGCATCATAAGGCTATGTTTGCAAGTTTTGAGGAATTTCTTACAGCTGCAGGTGTCCAATAATAAAGAGACAAATATAAACCAAACTGTTCAAAAAAATGAAAGTTAGTTTTGTAATACCAGTATATAAGGTAGAGCAATACCTTGACCGTTGTGTGAAGAGTATTACATGTCAGACCTACCGTAACATAGAGATAATTCTTGTAGATGACGGATCACCTGATTCATGTTCTTCATTGTGTGACAAATACGAAGCTGAAGATAATCGTATCAAAGCTGTTCACAAAGAGAATGGAGGTTTGAGTGACGCTCGTAACTACGGAACCAAGTTTGCAACAGGTGATTATCTTATCTATGTGGATAGCGATGATTTTTGGATGCACAACGATGACCTTGAAAAATTGGTGCAAGTTGCAATTGACAATCCAGATGTAGATTTCATCAATTTCAATTGCAGCTACTACTATTCTGACAAGGACAATTTTTCTCCATGGGCTTTATATGACGAACGACTTTCAAAGCCAAGAGAAAAGAATGAAGCAGTAAAACTACTTACCTGTACTAGCTCTATGGTAATGAGCGCTTGCATGAAAATGATGAAACGGCAGTTTGTTGTAGACAATAATCTAACATTCATTAAGGGGCAGCTTTCAGAAGATATCCCTTGGTTTATCAATTTGTTGGATTGCTGCAAGGAGTGTATGTTTGTAAACTTAAACGTGTATGCATATCGACAGGGAGTGACAGGTTCTATTACGCACAACATCGGTCAGAGAAATATTGATAGCCTTATAAATATTGTAGAGACTGAGTTGCAAAAGATTAACAAACGTTCGTTTAGCAAAGAAGCTAAAGACTGTATTCTGTCGTTTCTAGCATATGAGTATAGCATTATACTCGGCTATCTACAATTCTTAGACAAACAAATAGCGAAAGAAAAATACGAGTATTTGAAGCAATATAAGTACTTGTTGAAATATACTCAAGATCCTAAAGTGAAGAAAGTGAACTTTGTATATAAGCTGTTTGGACTTAAACTTACTACACTCCTTCTGCAAAAGAAGATTAGAAATGTAATAAAATGATGAGCAAAATAAAGATTTGTGGAATAACCACTCGTCCTGGTACTGCAAAAATAATGGTGCCAACTCTTTCCTATGTAGCAGAAAGGGATTATGATTGTTATCTAATTTGTCAACCTTGTGACAACTTCAGTAATGATGCTATTGCGCCTATAACCTACATTCCTGTGGAAATGGGTAGAGGTGCAGTGTCACCTATAGAAGTGATAAAGTGTACTTATAGGCTATACAAGATATTTAAACAACAGAGATTTGATATTGTTCAGTATGCATCATCAAATGCAGGCTTGTACGCTTCAATTGCGGCTTGGATGGCACACGTGCCTGTAAGAATCTTCTGCCAATGGGGTGTTCCATATACCGATTATACTGGTATTAAGTTAAAATTCTTTAAGTTTATGGAGTATTTCACGTGTCTACTTTCTACAAGTGTACAGCCAGACAGTCATTTAAATAGGGAATGGGCTATCAGCGAAGGCCTCTTTAAACCGAATAAAGGAGTAGTACTTGGAAAAGGTAGTGCTCAAGGTGTGAGTCTGCAACGCTTCGATATTAAAAAGAAAGCAATATGGAGGGAGGAAATTCGAAAGCAGTTTCAAATACCAGAGGATGTTAAGGTTTTCAGCTTTGTTGGTCGTATTGTACCTCAAAAAGGCGTTAACGAACTGATGGAGGCATTCCTTAGAATAAATCGCAAAGACACATTTCTGTTTATTTTGGGTGCTCCAGATGAAATTGATTCTTTAGATCAAGACTTGCTTGAAAAGGTGAAAGCCATGGATAATGTAGTTTTCACAGGTTCCGTATCCGATCCGGAAAGGTATGTAGCGGCTAGCGATTATTTTGTCCTCCCAAGTTATAGAGAAGGGTTTCCGAATACTATCCTTGAGGCTGGTGCACTCGGAGTTCCATCTATTGTGACAAAGATAAATGGAATGATCGATTTGATTATAGAGGGCAAAACAGGTTTCGTTTGCGAAATAAAGTCTGTCGAAACACTCTTTGAATCAATGAGTAAAGCATTATCTCAAACATCAGAAGAATATAAAACGATGTCAGACAATGTATATACAACGGTTAAAAATGACTTTGATGCAGAGTATATAAAGGAATGCTTTTATCAGAATAGACAAAAATTAATCAAGAAGGCTAATTGTATAACAGATGTATAGACGTTTTTTAAAGAGATTTGTTTCGATCGCTTTGGCTTTATGTGGACTTATTGTATGTGCTATACCGATGATTATCATTGCTATCATCATCAAATGCGACAGTAAAGGTCCTGCTCTATTTAAGCAAATTAGAATGGGCAAGAACATGAAACCATTTACTTGCTACAAATTCAGGACAATGTGTCAGGGAGCTTTTGAAAAGGGAGGCATTGCAAGTTCGGAAAGTGACAGCCGTATTACAAAAGTAGGGGCTATTTTGCGCCGTACAAGTTTAGATGAGTTACCGCAGATGTTCAATATCCTGAATGGTACGATGGCAATTATCGGACCTCGTCCGATTTTGGATTTTGAATTTGCCCCTTACAAGAATAACAAGCGTTATGTGCACCGCTATGATGTGCTTCCAGGAATGTTCTGTACTGTAGATCTTGATTTACGAGCTACTGCAGATCGTGAGACTCAGTTTGAAATGGATGCACAGTATGTAGATGGAATGTCGTTATTATTAGACATCAAGACTTTCTTTGGTATTATATCCACAGTTGTCCTTGGGAAAAATGTGTATAAGGACGAAGCAAAGAAATAATTTAAACATTTTTAAATAGAATATGAACAATCAGTACAACGGTCACCTGTGCATTGTTTTTGCACTGGAACACTACAACCCACTTAATATGATTCGTGCCCTTGGCGAGAATGGGATCAACCCTGTTTACATATCTGTAAAGCGTAGATATGAAGTTGCCACTAAGAGCAAGTATATCTCTGATTTGTATCGCGTAGATTCAGTTTCAGAAGGCTTCAACTTACTAATGGAAAAATATGGTCATTTTGCGTGGGAAACAGGCAAAAAACCATATATTGTATTCTCAGATGATAAGTCTGTAGGCTATTTTGATGAGCACTACGATGAATGGAAAGATAAGTTTATAACTTATAATGCTGGCCGTACGGGACGAATCAACGAGTTCATGGACAAGTACAATATCCAGCAACTTGCTAAGAAACACGGATTTAACGTACTCGATAGCTATGTCATCAGTAAGGAAGATAAGCTTCCTGAAAATCTGTGGTATCCAATTATAACTAAAGACATTTCGCCTAATTCTGGTTCTTGGAAAGGAGATGTATACATCTGTCAAAATGAAAAGGAACTGAAAGAGGCTATTGGTAAGATAGAAAGTCCTCTGATTATGATTCAGCATTTCGTAGATAAACAAAATGAAATGGCATTAGAAGGCTACTGTATCAACAAAGGAAAGGAGATGCAGATTATCACAGAAATGAAGTGGAAGTACCTTATCCAAGGTTATTATAGTCCTTATCATGATGTGAAGATGTTTGAGGACAAAGATATGGAAGCTAAGCTTCAGGCAATGTTTGAAGAGATAGGCTTTGAAGGTGTGTTTGAAGTTGAATTCTTGATAGACAAGGATGGAACCTTCTACTTTATGGAAACAAATTTCCGAGCTTCCGCTTGGAATCCAACTTGTAAATTTGCAGGTATGCCTTTGCCTTATCTTTGGATAAAAGGTATGGAAAATGGATATATCGATCCTGCAGACCGCAAGGAGTTTGAACCTTTTACATCAATGAGCGAAGTCATTGATTATGCAAAACGAGTAGAAGGTGGCATGTGTTCTATTGCAGAATGGCTTCGTGACTTCAAGGATGCCAAGTGCGTATATATTTATGACAAGGAAGATCGTGGTCCTTGGGATGAGGTGATTAAGAACTGGGATAATTTTAAGTAATAGTTTTAAAAAAGTTATTTTAGGCTTGGTATTGGTAGGTGTAATCTTCAATTATAATTTGTTTATATGGAAAAACTTTTATTTACAGGAGGAACTGGCTTCCTCGGACGAAACATAAAACCCATATTAGATGAAAACTATGAAGTAACAACTATTGGCATTATGGATGCAGATATGATAAAAGCGAATTTCGTGTCTGATATACCCGAACTGCCCGGACGTTATGACATAGTTCTTCATGCTGCAGGTAAAGCACATATATATCCAAAGACAGAAGCTGAGAAAAAAGCGTTTTATGACGTTAATCTCACTGGAACAATCCACTTATGTGAAGCCTTGGAAAAAGTGGGCGTACCCAAAGCTTTTATATTCATATCGACAATGAATGTCTATGGAGATAAACCAGGAAATATGGATACAGAAGACAGTCGCTCATTAGTAGGCGACTCGCCTTATTCTGACAGCAAGATAAAAGCTGAAGAATATCTTACGCAATGGTGCAACAAGCATAATGTAATTCTTGGTATTCTACGTCCATCCTTATTGGCAGGTAAGGGTGCCCCCGGAAATTTGGGGGCAATGATTAACGGCATTCGTACAGGCGCATATCTTAGTATTGCTGGAGGTAAGGCCAGAAAGAGCGTCTTGATGGTGGATGACATAGCACGTCTAGTCCCTCTTGTTGCAAAGAAAGGTGGAATATATAATGTATGTGACGACCACAACCCTTCATTTGGAGAATTGGAAGCTACTATAGCCAAGCAACTTGGTAAATCAAAGCCTATCAGCATTCCTTACTGGATGGCAAAAAGCTTAGCTTTAATTGGTGACGTGTTCTCTTTCTTCCCTATCAATTCTTCCCGTTTGGAGAAAATTGTTACTTCGGACACATGGAGCAACGAAAAAGCCAAACGTGAATTAGGATGGCAACCAATGGATGTAATAGAAAACTTCAAAATATAATAATAAGAGCGTGACTCGGTCTGAAATAATTCTATTAAAGCTTGTAGCAAGGGCCATAAACGATGACTACAAACTTGATTTGAGCGTTTTTGATGCTGTCAACTGGCCAGATGTGACGGCCTTGGCTGCTCGACAAGGTGTGCTGGCAATAGTTATGGATGCTATAAGCACGTTGCCGAAAGAAAAACGCCCAACAGGGGCAACACTTTATAATGCAATTGCTCAGGTGGTACTTATGGAGAAAGCCTATCAAAGGCATAAAAATGAAATCCGCAACTTGGCAAACTTTTATGCTGAAAATGGCTACATGATGATGCTTCTGAAAGGCTATGGCCTTTCTAGTTGTTGGCCTATACCAGAACATAGACCTGTTGGAGATATTGATATTTTTTGGGGCGAATGGGCATGTTCCCTGCGTTTGGTAAGAAAGGAGTATGGAAAGAAGCGGATAAAGTAGTGAAGGAGAAGTTAAACATAATAATTGATAACACGCACCATCATCATACGGTATTTACCTACGGAGGTATATCTGTTGAGAATCATTTTGATTTTATCAACGCTTATGACCACTTTTCAAGTCACAAAATGGAAAGACTGTTTAAGTTTTTGGTTTCACAAGCATATGTTCAAAGGGATGAATGTAAGAACTTGTACTATCCTTCTGATGATTTCAATGCCTTGTTTATATTGAAACATTGCTCGGGACATTTTGCCTCCACAGAAGTTACCCTTCGGCATCTTCTTGATTGGTTGTTGTTTATTCGCAAGCACCATGACTTCATTGATTGGGAATTGTTGTGTTCAAGATTTAGAAAATATGGATTAGAACGCCTTGCGAGTATTTTTAGTACGATTGGTGTGAAATATCTCGGGATGCGACAGGACTTTTTTCATGATTTTGAAAAAGATGAAGGTCTAGTTTGTCGAGTACTGGGCGATATACTGTCTCCGGAATTCTCAGAACATGAAGATGGAACTCTCCTGAGTGGTCTTTGGGTAAAACCAAGGCGCTTTTGGCACAATCGTTGGAAGCATCGACTTTGCTACAGCGATAGTTTTGTGTCTGGTTTTATATGGACAACCTTTGCAAAAATGCTAAAACCTCGGCATTTTAAGGTATAGAGTGAAAAATGTCACATGGGGGCGACGAGGTGGCGAATATGTGGTATAAAGTATTATTTGTTGGAATATGAAAGAATTTGATGACCTTATAGCAAGGTGTTATGACACCTATATAAAAATGCCGAAGTGTGATGAGGGCTGTACGTTGAATCGTTTTTGTAAGGCTTGTCAATGTGAAGAAGGTGATTGTACGGCGTGTTTGAAGCATATTCAATTTGACCAGCCGTGATTTACATATAGTTGTAAAAAGATTACTTGTCATTATGTCTTGCAGTTTTTTAATAGATTTGCATCAGAAGTAGCACTGTTGTTAAAACGTTATCCTAATAATAAAACAAGAAGGGTGACTTGTGCATCTTTAGGGTGTGGCCCAGGTTCAGAAGTGTTTGGAATAATAAAGGCATGGAAGGATGTAGCTCCAAACTTTACGTTAGATTACCAAGGTTATGATCAAAACCCAGTATGGAATGATGTACAAAGTCTAGGTAAAGAAGTGTTTGCGAATTCTCCCCATACCATCAACTTTTATACGACAGATATGTTCTGTGATTGGCAAGGTGGTAAAAACGTAGATATATTGATTTTGAACTATTTGTTGTCTGATGCCGTGAAATTCCAGACGTCAAATCAAAAACAAAAGTTTTTAGAGGATATTCGGGATTTCTGTATTGACAAAAGAGTGCGCAGTATCATTTTTAATGATATAAGATTTTATGGGAATGACAATCGCTTGAATTCTGGATTTCAGATGGTAATTCGATTGGTAGAATTGCTTAAAAATGCAACATTATGTAATAATAGTCTCGAATCAATAAGGTGTAAAGCCTATGCTTTCCCTAGTGATAACTATGCTAGAGGGTGTAAATGGAAAGTTTATCGGAGTGACAACTTGGTGTTTCCCTTAAGTGAGAAGAATAGGGTTGTGAAGTGTAATTCGCGCTGTGGGTCCAAACAGGTATTTATTGTTTTAAAGCACAAATGATACTTAGTGTTAGTAGAAGGACGGATATACCAGCTTTTTATTCCAATTGGTTTTTTAATCGAATTAAGGCTGGGTTTGTAGATGTGCGTAATCCGATGAATATTCATCGGATTAGTAGAATTGACATTCGCCCCAGTGTGGTGGATTGTATAGTGTTTTGGACGAAAAATCCAAGAGCAATGATAGGTCGATTGGATGAGTTGTCTGGTTATAAATACTATTTTCAATTTACTGTAAATCCTTATGATAAGCATATTGAGGAGAAAGTGCCACTGAAAAGGAGTGTTTTTGATACTTTTCGTGAGTTGTCTGATAAAATAGGCCCAGAAAAAGTGATATGGCGATATGATCCTATTTTCTTGTCTGATAGAATGGATGTTGCTTATCATATTCGGTATTTTGAGGAGATCGCTAAACGATTATCTGGGTTTTCCAATAGATGTGTGATAAGTTTTATAGATTTGTACAAAAGAGTACAAACTAATACGTCAAGATTGAATATACGAGAGCCTAGTGATGCGGAAATTCAAATTCTCGCTAAATCATTTGTGTCTATAGCTAATAGTTATGGTTTTATAATTCAAACTTGTGCAGAACATATTGACCTTAGTGGGTGTGGCATAGAACATGGTGCTTGCATTGATCCTCTACTTATTTCAAATATCATTGGTTCTTGTGCATTGAATGTAAAAAAGGATAAGAATCAAAGAAAAGAATGTGGATGTGTTGAAAGTGTAGATATTGGCGAGTATAATACTTGTTGTCATCATTGTGTTTATTGTTATGCTAACTATAATCGTGAAATAGTTGAGAGGAAAATAGAAACTCATAACCCTCTTTCTTCTTTACTGATAGGTGATATTACGGACGATGATAAGGTTTATGAACGGAAAGTTTGCTCCTTGAAAGCTGATGGTCTCCTACGTTTTGAATGAGAGAGGCTGGTTGGATTCAAATCAATAACGTGATTTTTAGACAAATAATAATGAAATACTTGTTAGTAGTGGCTCACCCCGACGACGAGGTTCTCGGGGCTGGTGCATCGATGTGGAAATGGTCGCATGAAGGCGACGAAGTAGACGTAGCCATTATGTGTACAGAGGCGAAGGCGCGTGCTTTCCGTCCTTCGGATGCAGAGCTTGAAGGTGACACGGATGCTGCAACGAATTATGTTGGCGTGGGCAAGAAGTATGAGGCGACGTTTCCGAATATCGAGATGAATACTGTGCCGCATTTGAAGCTGGTGCAGTTCATAGAAAGTGCTATTCGGGAGAGTGAGCCGGATATTGTGATAACGCATCATCCTGCTGATACCAACAATGATCACTTGCAGACTTCCATGGCTTGCCAGGAGGCAATACGGTTGTTTCAGCGCCAGCCGACGGTGAAGCCTGTGAAGGAGTTTTGGTATATGGAGGTGCCTTCGTGCTCGGAGTGGGCAATCAACGACGCCATGAATCTGTTTCGTCCGAACTGCTACGTGGAGGTAGGTCAGGACGGTGTGGAGGCGAAATGCAAGGCGTTGTCGATGTATCGCGGGGTAATGCGTCCGTACCCTCATCCTCGCAGTGTGGAGTATATCACGGGCTTGGCAGCTATGCGTGGCAGTCAGTGGGGCTGCAAGTATGCTGAGGCTTTCCAAGTGGTGCTGCGCAGATATTAACGCAATATTGCTATTAGAGTTGTTGGGGCATTCTGCTTCCGCCTTCCTTTACGGGATGGGGAGGCGTGTGCCCTTTATTTGATTATATATGGTTATGGAAATAGATAAAGAGTTGATTGATGGGCTTTTTGATCAGGCTCAAGTGAATCCTCGCTTGCGCCAGAATTATGACTTGCGTACGTCTGAGCGGGATCATTCACAGCGTATGCTCAATGCGTTGTTACCAGGGACGGTTGTACCTATTCACCGTCATCCGCAGAGCACGGAGAACGTTTTCCTCTTGTGTGGGAAGATCGTGGAGGTGGTCTATGACAATGAGGGCAACGAGACGGACCGCATCCTGCTTGACCCCACCGCTGGCAGCTACGGTTGTGTGGTGCCGCAAGGGGCGTGGCACACGGTAGAGGTCTTGGAGCCTTCTGTCATCTTCGAGGCGAAGGACGGAAGGTTTGGTGAGGACAGTAGCGAGACGCTGGATGCTTTCAAGGCAAAAGAAGCGGAAGGCATGAAGCAGACTTCGCCTACTACCGAGCCTTTCTCCAACAGCCTCGGCGATCTCAAAAAGAACATCGAGTATCTGATTGGCATGGAACGCCAGTCGGGGAGCATGGAGGTCATTACACCGCTCTACGTCTCGCGCATGCTGAATGTGCCGCTGGAGGATGTGGAGAAGGTGATGGGGGAGATGGGATTGTGATATTTCCATTGTAAGTATTCGGTGACAGCCGTATTGTGCGCCTAGAAAAAGTTTCGCACCTTTGCACCGTGAGTTTAAAATGTTCAAATTATGGTACAAGGCAAGAAAGCATTCAACAACAGCAAGCTAAAGTTCGCCGAGGTTGTGATCGGTGACAGTGGGGCGAAAGAGATGCGTGTTGCGGCGAATAGTCGCCCCTCCCGCAGTCCTTATCTAAAACTGGTCTATCCCAATGGCGTGCTTGAGGGAAAACCCACAGTTGTCCCAGACAGCGTTGCTCTTCTACCAAGCCCCCTATCTCGTGGAGGAGATGATCAAGGAGAAAGGGTTGACTGGCGAGGAAGAGACCAGATTCAGGCAAGAGCATGCGGGGCATATATGGGAAACCTTCCGGGCCTGAGCGGCGAATACGATTCTCGACGTGCCAAAGGACAGCCTAATCTTCAGGGCGCTGAATTACCTGCTTCGCAACTATGATGAGTTGACCCATTACCTGTCTATCCCCGAGATGCCGATAGACAACACGGATACTGAAAGGTTGATCCGTGACATGGTGATGGGCAAGAAGTCTTATTTGTTCTGCCGAGACTTGGATGCCTGCAGGCGGGCAGCGATGATGTACTCATTGTTTGGTGCCTGTAAGGTACTGGGTAAAAATCCGGAGCGTTGGCTCTCTTATGTGCTGAAAAACATAAAGACGACGCCCAAGGATAAACTTTATACTCTTCTTTCTGAGTTTTGGGAAGACGAGGGATGATAAACATGAATTAAAATTTTAGTCAAATC
>ENA-ORML01001006-ORML01001006.1-human-gut-metagenome-genome-assembly--contig:-NODE-1006-length-27686-cov-14.536065_pt1 | contig 27686 bp, 19 predicted proteins | sample MGYA00242103_ERZ508995 | MGnify/ENA primary metagenome ERZ508995 (study PRJEB26280, sample SAMEA2338702) | human gut metagenome | biome: human gut; feature: human-associated habitat; material: faeces... | reverse complement strand
TTCATTATACATCAACAGTGATAAATTATCAACCTTTTTAAAAAGACATTAGTATCAGAAAAATCGAAGAAAAATCTTTCACAAAGTTATGGGCGCTGGATTGTTGGTTTTCACAAACCAATGACCAGCGCCCTTTTTGCGTTCAAAAAGAGCGCTAAAAATCATCCATGATTTATTTGAGCGTCAAACATCTTTAGAATTCGTTCTTCGCCTAACATATGACCGTAATGCCTATTTGACGCAGGAGAAACACACCGGAATTCTGACCGCAGATGGAGCCGGCGCAGCTTCTTCGCCTGGTCAGCCGGCCGGAACGATCACGACAGACTACACCTATGATGTTCTCGGACGTATGACATCAGTCACAGACGGCAGCGGAAACCTTACTGCATATACCTATGATGCAGCAGGAAACGTTACGCAATGTACAAATCCTGACGGAACGTTTGTCCGTTATGATCGTGATTATGTTGGCAACAAGCTCACAGTGACAGATGAAAACGGTTCGCAGCTCCGGTATACATACACACCGCTCGGCCTGGAATACGAAACGATCGACATGCAGAGCGGCCTTGTCATGACCCGAAAGGAATACGACGAGCAGTCCCGGCTCTGCAAGCTCAGCGATTTTGTGAACGGAGCAGTGACCGAATATACCTACGATGTGTCTGACCGGATCTTGTCGGAGACAGTCGTGCAGGACACGGTCATCCTGTCTCAGACGCGCTATGCTTACGACGACGCGGCTGAGAGCGGTCTGTACCAGAAGGTCACCAAAACAGTCGTCGGCGATGCGGCGGCCCCGTCCATTGTCACAACACAGTACACGGATAAATGCGGAAATGTCGTCAAGACCGGCCAGCTTCTGAACGGCACAGAACATCTGGACACTTTTGCGTATGATTATGTCGGGAACAAAACGCTGGAATTGTCTGCTGCTGACGCTGCAAGGAATCTTCCCTTTACCGCAAAATACGAGTATAATGAAAACGGGCAGGTCGTAAAGGCGTACAATGCGGCCGGGCAATTTACCACAAGCACTTACAACGCCCTTGGACAGCTGATCCAGACGACAGACTATGCAGGAACGCCTACAGCATATACATACGATGCTCTCGGCAGGCTTCTTTCGCAGACGGTCACCATTGAAGACGATATCACGGCGGTCAGCAAATACGAATATGATGGCTGCGGCAATATCATCCGGGAGTGGAAACCCGTACAGGCTGTCGGCGCAGCCGCAGAAATGGTATCGTAACAAGCTACACATATGATGCACTGGGGCGCGTTCTTTCCGTAAGCGCCGGCAGCGGTGATTCTGCGCAGACGATTCTGTACACCTATACCAAAACAGGACAGCTGCGCAGCGAGGAAAACGGATGGCAGAGATCCACATATGCGTATGATGCGATTGGACAGCTCATTGGAACAGAGGAGGTTGAATTAGCCAGTCTCCCGGCTGTGGAGTCTCCTGTTTACAATATTACGCTCGATGCAAATGGCGGAACTGTCACAATGCGTTTCAGCAATTAATCCAGCAAGCTGGCGATAAGGCTGAGGCTATTTCCGACGCTGCGCAACAATCTGCCTCCGGAGGTGGTTCAGGTTCACCGTCCGGCCCCAACAATTGGAATCATCGTGATTATTTTTTAAAGCAGATTCAAAACAAGAGGCTACGGAATTTCGTAAGTGAGTTATATCGTGCGGATGCCCAAATAGGTGACGGTGGGACTGCTGATATGCTCCGGTATGAATTTGATAATGGACTTCATTTAAGACATCTTCAAAAAGCCAAAAACGCAATTACTCGTTTGGAAAAAATTTTACGCATAGAAAACCTTTCAAAAAATGAACTTCAAATTCTATATCGCATTCGTAATGATTTATATAATGCTGTGAAATATGTCGGAGGTTAAAATGAAGTATATAAATGCTGTTCATGATTTATTGATAGCTTTTTCGGATTTACCGCTAGGCGATTATGAAAGTTCGCTCGATCTTCCATACATAATATATGGTGAATGTTTCGCACCATATATAAGAAAAATGATAACAGAAAACGACAGAAAAGAATTAAAACATATCTTCTCGTTTCTTGAAGACATGGCAAAATCCGAAGATGAAGATACTAGAGATCTCCTCCAGGTTGCAATTCTAGAAACATTTTGGGCTGATAAAGCTATATTTTCATTTGTGAAAAAGTATATGCATCCACACACAAGAGAGCTTTTTAATTCCATTGGAGAGTACCTTTTCAGGCCGTAAACATCTCAAATAATATATTGCTGTATTTTCTCACATGGAACTCAGCCTAGAGTAAGTTGTCTATGCAAACGGGGCCACGCAGGCTGCTTATACCTATGACACGAATGGCAACCGGGCCAGTCTGACCTACGCGAACGGCGTGACCGAAACCTACCGCTACAACAAGGCAAATTGGATCATTTCGCTCGAAAACCGGAACAACAGCGGCCTGATCTCGTCTTATACATATACCTATTATGCAAGCGGGAGCCAGAAGACAAAGACGGCTGCTGACGGCAAGGTCACGAGCTACGTCTATGACGGCCTGAACAGATTGGTGCAGGAGAGCGAGCCGGGCGCACTGACGCAGAGCTATACCTACGACGCCCGCGGCAACCGCGCGACAATGACGGTCACCGGCACGGAGAGCTATGCCGTGAGCTACGCTTACGACGCGAACAACCGCCTGCTGACCGAGCAGAAAACGCAGGGCCTGCTGACGGATCTGACGACGTATACCTATGACGCGAATGGAAATCTGCTCTCAAAGACGGTACTTGCAGGAAACGGCGGCGCGGCTGGCTCGACCTACGCCTACAACACCCTGAATCAGCTCGTCTCCGCGACGGAGAACCAGCGGACGGCAGCCTATGCCTACAACGCGCAGGGCATCCGGACAACGAAGGTGACCTTCTCCACGCGGACAAATTACCTGCTCGACGGTGCGAACGTGGTCGGCGAACGGCTCAACGGGGAATACGTTTCCTATCTGCGCGGTGCAAATCTGATCTCACGCACGGGCGAGGATGGAACGGACTTCTACCTGTTCAACGCCCACGGCGATGTCACAGGGCTGGCAGACAGCACCGGAGCAAGCACACGGGCCTATGATTACGATGCGTTCGGCGTAGAGAAGGATCCTGACCCGCTGGATGAGAACCCGTTCCGCTACTGCGGCGAGTACTTTGACCGCGAGACGGAGACCTATTATCTCCGCGCCAGATACTACGATCCGACCATTGGCCGCTTCACCCAGCAGGATACCCACTGGACGACTGCCAACAGCATCTACGGCGATAATCCCCAGAAAATCAACGAGCGCGAGGATAAGCTGGGCCTGAAATCATACTCCTACGCGCCGCAGATCACTGCCGTCATGCAGAGTGGAAACCTGTATGTGTATGGGGTCAACAATCCAGTACTATACCAAGATTTTACTGGTGAGAGTATTATACTGGTCAGCATTATAATTGGTGCAGTTGTCGGCGCTGCACTTTTTGGCCTAACCGCAGCAGCCATTTCAAATGCCAAACTTGGCTATGTTAATTGGAATTGGGTTTTAATTGCCGCGGGGGGCGGAGCTGTACTTGGTGGCCTCGTTGGATGGGGTATCGGCGCGGCATCTGCATCAACTGCACTGGCAAAGTCCTGGCTGCAATACAAAGCAGCGCATATTGCAACAAGTGCATATGCAATTGGTAGGACATTTGAAGAATGGTTTTACAAGGCATATAATGTTGTGCATCAGCAGGTGCGCTATGCGTCGTATCGGTTTGATGCAATATATCAAAATTCCATTATCGAGCTAAAGAACTATGATTGGAGTAAATACTCGTCGTACGCTTCTTTGGCAAAAAAATTCGCAGATCAAGCGCGAAATTATGTTCAATATGTCGGACAAGTAATTGCAGGCCAAAAAATCGAAAACGTTCGGTTTATTTTCAGTGTTAAACCGCCAGATGAGATTATTGATGCACTAGAAAGTCTGGATATTATTGTAGAATGGATTAGCGGAGGATAATATGTACTTAAAGAACGAAATTCCGAAGATATCCGCTTCCGTGTTTTACTACGACACGGTATATCAGCAATCTACAGCAGAGCGTGTGTTGGAAATTCTGGAACGTAATCAGATGTTTATACCAGAACGCCTACGTGCGGATCACTTAACAAGAGGCCGCCTGCGAAAGTATACACCAGAGATGCGGGAGGTGTTCTTGAACGCATATGCAGAACCAGATGTTCTTGGAATTGAATGGGAAACGGGCGATCCTCGCTCCAGCGAGAATTATTTGGGCTTTACCTGGAGTCTTACATTTTTAAAATCTCGCGACCACGTAGAATCAACCGTTCATCCATGGAATATTATCACATTTAGTGCTTGCTATGGGTGGCTGCAAGATCCGACTCACCACGCGAAATTGCTTCAGTGTATGAAAGAACTGTCGTTTGCGGTAGGAGCATTTTGTACAATTATTGATGACATTGCGCAGCGGGTCGCGCTGCGGCATCGAACAGGGGAACGAACCTTTTCGCCGGATCACATTCAACAGGTTTATTGGGGCAATTACTGGGGGCAGCATTTGCTGCCCCAAATCCAAACAGATAGGCTGCGCGCACTGAATTTGTCAAATTATTGCGAGACGGATGATGGCGTGTTTTTCACGCTGACAGATAATGTGTTTGATTTCAATAGCCGGATATGTAATGCACAACGACTGAAAGCCGCAAAGCTGATATGCAGGGGGAAGTGCAAATGAGTTGGGACATTATTTTGGAGAAGCCGCTTCCCGGAACAAACGTGGATCTATTTGACGAGAGTTCACTGGAAGCATTTGATCTCACCGCTGTGCAAAATTGCTTACGCGTTGTCTGTCCGCACATCACGGAGACACGTCCGTTCTGGATGCTTTATGAAGAACACAGTTTCGAGATGGAATTTGATTTGGCTGAGGATTTTATTATGCTGCATGTACATATTTTAGAATCGGCTGGAGAGCAGCAATTCCTTATACTCCTTGGTGAGATCTGCAAAAAGCTTCACTGTCGGGCATTTGATACTGGTGGGGATTTTTTATTCTAGTTAGCAAGCATGCACAGCGGATAACGCAGCTTACAATGAAAAACGCAGGGCCTGCTGACGGATCTGACGACGTATATCTATGACGCGAACGGGAATCTGCTCTCAAAGACGGTACTTGCAGGAAACGGCGGCGCGGCTGGCTCGACCTACGCCTACAACACCCTGAATCAGCTCGTCTCCGCGACGGAGAACCAGCGGACGGCAGCCTATGCCTACAACGCGCAGGGCATCCGGACAACGAAGGTGACCTTCTCCACGCGGACAAATTACCTGCTCGACGGTGCGAACGTGGTCGGCGAACGGCTCAACGGGGAATACGTTTCCTATCTGCGCGGTGCAAATCTGATCTCACGCACGGGCGAGGATGGAACGGACTTCTACCTGTTCAACGCCCACGGCGATGTCACAGGGCTGGCAGACAGCACCGGAGCAAGCACACGGGCCTATGATTACGATGCGTTCGGCGTAGAGAAGGATCCTGACCCGCTGGATGAGAACCCGTTCCGCTACTGCGGCGAGTACTTTGACCGCGAGACGGAGACCTACTATCTCCGCGCGAGATATTACGATCCGACCATTGGCCGCTTCACGCAGCAGGATACCCACTGGACGACGGCCAACAGCATCTACGGCGATAATCCGCAGAAGATCAACGAGCGCGAGGACAAACTGGGCCTGAAGTCGTACTCCTATGCGCCGCAGATCACCGCTATCATGCAGAGCGGAAACCTGTATGTGTATGGGGTCGGGAATCCGGTTTATTATGCAGATTCAAATGGTAATGAGATAGCGATTGCATGCGCTATTGCACTTGTTGTTCTTGCCATAGGAACCGCCGTTGCGGTATTTGCAATTCTGCAAAAGGTGATTCCGGATGCATATGCAGCATCTGTTGACCTGCTCCATGAGTTTTGTGTGCTTGTTAAGGCGGCAAAAGAAAGCTTGGAAGAATATATAAAGCGCAAGGCCGCTGAATATGTAGCAAGTCAAGCTCAAACCGCTGCAGGGATGCCAGATCCTGATGACAATAGAAAAAACTGGAAGAAAATAGCAAGCGAATATTTAGAGCAAAAATTGAACAAACAGGGTACTGACGCACATAAAGTAAAACAGGAATATCTTGGGAAGAAGGCCAACATAAGCCAATACGACATTTACGTTAATAAGGACACTGGACAGTTAGGTTTGTTTGAAAAAAGTACAGGCAACTTTGTTGGATACCTTGACTATTTTATCAAATAATCAAATATAGGAGCGTCACATTATGGCAAAAATTCAGGGGCATATCTCGCTGACCGGAGACCACTTTGATATTGACCATATTTCAAAGGTGCTGGGAATGGAACCAACCTCTGTTCATAGCGCACAGGATCTGTCACGAAGCGGAAAGCAATATGGGTACTGCGAGTGGACAGTGAGCGTGTGCTCTCATACAAGCTGCATTCAGTCGGTACTGGACACGCTTTTGGCACCGTTTTTTCAACATGCTGAACAGATGCGCCAGCTCGCGCAAGAACAAAACGCAGCGTGGGATGTGCAGCTTTGTGTCGATCTTACAGAGCCAATTTTTCCTACGATCACTTTCGATTCAAAGATTATAGCCTTTTTAAGCACCATTGAAGCCAAGCTCGACACGGACGTATACTCGGTCTTCGATTTCGATCATGTATAAGGGGGGGAGCATAATGCGATTTCATGCACAGCTTACGCTGACCGGCAAGCACGTAGATATCCTGTATGTAACAGAGCAAATGCACATACAGCCTGATTTTTTCCGTGAGCACAGCCAAAGCGGAGACGGGATGTATACTTGGGGGATCGAAAACGAGCTGGATGGCGCTTTCTCTGTTGAAGATGTTATCTGGACATTGATCGAGCGAATCCAGAAGTCAGCCGATCAAATGCCCAAGCTTGCAGAAATGCTCCATTCCAGTTGGTGTTTTCACATCACATTTGAGCTTACAAAGAGCAGAAATGCCATGGATCCCATGTGTGCCGGCAAAAAAGACGAATCCTTTCCCCCGATTTTTGTAGGGACGCCCACGATCTCCGTTTTGCAGCGCCTCAACGCAGCCTTACAGATCGATGGGATCATACATATTCAACACGAATGACCGCCGCTGCTGAAAGAATTGCTTCGCCAAGGATTAACAGTCATTTTTCACTGAGCATCAGGAGGATGTATGAATAATTATCTACTCAATGGATATGAAGCGCTTGTGCCGCCTTTTGCACTAGAGTATGACACATGGTCACCAGAGAAGGCAGAAGAGTACCTCATATGGTACAAAGCCCATATCCCCGAACGGGTCAAATACTTATCCCAAAAGGCTAATGTTCAAATAACAGAGGAAAGTATCGCACCGGACACCCTGAAGGATATTTGGGCGTGGTTCTTCCGAAACGCAGAAATTGAAAAAGTACCGCAAAAGGAGCATGAAAAGCAGCGAGCATTTTTTGCTCGATTCGGCAGCCGTTTTTTCGCTGAAACTCGCTATTCTGTCCGTTCCGAATATATTTTGCGGGATATTGCAATGTATCTAAGCGCTGTGTTTACGACAAATTATCCCACTATCCACTGGGATATCATTCGCAAGCCGAAACGTCATGTCAATTATCATCAGCCTGTCTTAAAAGGCTTTTTGGACACTCGCCATGGGAAACCATTTGAGAGCTTTTTTCAGCCAGATCAACTTGTTGGAGTACAAGCAGTCCGCTTCCGCGAAGGTACTGGCGCTCCAGAGGATCTTCTGAATCTCTATCGTCTATGGGAACAAGATATCCCACAGATGGAGTAATGAATGATCGAATGTGTTGTGTATTCAAATCGTTTCGTGATTTGTCCCGTAAAGAGGTAATACTATAGACGATTCCGCCTGACGGCTGTTTGTGCGGATGGAGCTATGCAGGCTGCTTATACCTATGACGCGAATGGCAACCGGGCCAGTCTGACCTACGCGTCAGAATAATTATCTAGCTAATTATTTGAGGGATTAATATGGGTGAATATTTTGAAATCACTTTCTTTGAGGGAAATCATAATGCTATTTCGGCTACATCTGAAAAAATTAAAAGTATATTGGGTATTGCAGATGGTAGAAATATCATAAAACTTTCCAAACTACCTTTGTTAGAAAACAAAAACGTGTATTTTCAGTCTATCACTTATTCTGAATTTACCATGCATATGCTTTCAATTGAAAATTTTGTACTGACAAGAGAATCTTTTGAAGCACAGTTGGACTTGCTCATGCAAACTGTCTCCATTTGCTTTTCATCCGCCTCGGATTTGGCCTTTGCAACAGGAATTTACGAGCTGACAGATTACTATCTTGGAGAATCAGAAAATATGTGCTGGGCCTCGTCGAGCACGCAGCAGTAAAATTGCAGCTTCGCATACGCTTCAATATCCTGCCGGACAAGCTCATAGGACGTGACCCACACGTCGAATTCTGCGCCCGCAGCACGCAGACGTTCACGCTCGGCAGCGTTTCCCAGGATCAGCTGATAGCGCAGCTGCGGGGCAAATTTTTGCAGCTCGTCTCCCCAGTTGTAGATCAGTGAGGCCGGACATATAACGAGATTTGGTACACCGGCGGTCTTTTGGGGGACGGTTGCTAAAAACGCAATCATCTGAAGGGTCTTTCCAAGTCCCATTTCGTCTGCGAGAATTCCGCCGAAGCCGTATCCCTCCAGTGTTTTGAGCCATTGATAGCCGATCTGCTGATAGGATCGAAGCTGTGCGTTCAGCCCAGATGGCAGGGCGTAGTCACTCTCGGAGAGCGTCTTGAAATTGCGGATCATGCTGCGCAGCTGGCTGTCGCGGCTGACCTGTATGCCGTCGCTTCCGGACAGCAGCTCATCGAGATAGAGACCGCGATACGCCGGAAGCGTCGCTTTGCCGCGGGCAAGCTCCCGATTGGTGAGCTGGAGCATCTGCGCCATTTCCGCAAGCTTTTCACACGACGAACCGTTCAGCTCCAGATACCGGCCGTCCGGAAGGCGGTGATATTTTCTGCGCAGCAGCATACTCCGGTAAAGCTCCGAAAGCTCCTCGGGCGGATAGCCGCCGGTGTCCAGCGTCAGTGTCAGAAGGCCGTCGGAAACGGAAAGGCCGACGCTGGTCGGTGCGGGCTGGAGACGCTTGCGGTTCAGGCGGTCACTGAAATAGACCTCGCCTCTGCGGCGGAAAGCGTCGACCGGACCGGTGAGAAAATCATAGGCCGCGTCCTCGCCCTGTAAAACGAACTGCTGTCCCTGCTGCTGAAAATAGCGCTGGACGAACAGCAAAGCGGCACGTTCTTCTTTTTTGTTTCGCCGCACACCGTCTGGCTCGGCGCTGTCGTCGAAAGCGATCGAATGGGTGTCGTACCGGAAGACCGGCTTGACAAGCAGCGTGTCCTGTTCCATATCAAAATAGAAGCAGACCGTGCAGGGATCGGGGATGTAGTTTTGTAAAAGCTTCTGCGGATCTTCGATCTCGACCTGTCCGTCGAGCGCCGGCAGCACGCAGCCGCAGAAGGTCGGAAGATCCTTCCGCGCCAGATACATGGTCTGCTGCGTTGCTTCGAGCAGCGGGTAGATCTTTTCCCGAAACTCGCCCGAACAGCGCAGAAGCTTGCCGCCGCCGAGCGCGTATAAGCTCCGGTAGCTGCCGAAAAAGCGGTAGGGGCAGGGCGTCTGGACCGTCAGCCATGCACCGCCGCCTTCTTCCGCAATTTGCAGACGAACCTGCGGGTCAGCCTGTGTGAGCGTGAGCGGCCCGGAGCCTGCGCAGTCTACCGGTGCGTCCGACAAAAGATCAAACCACCGATCAAAGGAATCGCCGGTCAGCGTGATCTCGTTTTTTCGATAATCCGGGGGCTCGTAGCCCATATAGTAGGAAGAAGAACCGAGTGCGCGGTACCTGCCGTATTCGTTCATCAAAAGCCGGATCATGGCCTGTGCCTTCGGTTCAAACAGTTCGAGGTTGTGCTCCAGCGTCAGTCCTTTTCCGTAGACGACTGTCCGGCGCTGGCTTACATTGTCCAGAAACTCCCGGATATTCTGTACGCTATACAGCCGGTCAAACCCGACACGAAGGGAAAACGAGGGATATTCGGTTCTGTATCCGGCGCGCAGCACCGCAGTCAAGCGGATGGGCTGCTGTGAAGGCTCAATCGATTCCTGTGTAATTTGCAGATAGCGCTGAAGCATCCACCGTGCACACGAGTCGCTGCCGGGCACAGACTCGCGCGGCGGCTCGCCTATATAGGCGATCATGGCGGCGGCAAGGTGCTTGCAGCGGCCAACATCGGCGTAACGCGGGCAAGTGCAGCTGATGCGCAGCCGTCCTTCTGCCATTTCGGTGAAGCGCACCGTGTAGCGTTCGCTGCCGCGGACAGTGCAGCTGACATTCGTTTCCGTTCCGGCTTTCGTACACTGTATATCCGTGACCCGCCCCTTCCGGTAATATTCCATCCCACGTTCAAAATCGGTGGCGGTAAACAATGATTTCACCTGATTCAGATTCATCCGGAAACTCCACTCTGCAAGATTGATACCATGCAAGCGGAAAAACGCCCGACCTCCGCCGCATTCGCGTCTTTTCGTTCAGTATAGCAGAGAACCGCAGGAAAATCCATGGGCAACACACCGCAAGCGGGCGTGAATTGCCCACCTGAAGCTGGAATTTGATTTATATCGTTCAAGAAATATTCGTGCTGTTTTGTCAAATAAATCTCAATAAATCCACCGCGTTTTCGCCCGTTTGGGTCAAATCTGGGTCGGGTCGCATGACTGCAAAAATGCATTCGTTTTTCGAGAAAAGAAAGTGGAAAGATAAGCGGGATACTCCGCAAGCTTCGCTTGCTCCGTGCCGATTGCATTTTCTTATGTTTTCTGCATTGCATGCAGAAAAAGCGGCGCTTTTGCGCCGCAAAAATGCATTCGGTCGAACCACAGCGTTTCTCGCGCCACGTATGCCCAGCCAAAACAAAAAAGCCATTCCTTACGGAATGACTTTTTTGTTTTGGTGGAGATAAGCGGGATCGAACCGCTGACCTCATGACTGCCAGCTGCTATCGGTTCGTGATTTCTGGTGATTTTGAGTACAATACGTCCGTTCCGTCAGCAAAAAGTGCGGGATTTTGCAAGGTTTTATCCATTGCATCCACACGCTTTCGCACACACCTGGGTCACAATCTGGGTCAGTTCTTCGCGGCTGGATATTCGTTGCAGAGCAGGCGGTAGGGCGGCTCGTCCTCCTCAATCTTTGGGAAGCGGCCGACTGGGGGATTGAAGCGGTTGTCCGTATTGTCGTCGTTGCACTGGCTGACTTCGCCCAGCAGAACAGCGCCGGTACCGGGTTCGACCTCGAAATCATGATACATGTACTGCTGGATATGGATGCTCTCACCCGGCGTGAGCTTCACTTGCGTTCCAGCAGGCACGGTATAGGTTCTGCCGTCGCAGTGGACGGTCACATCGGATTCCCTGTCAATGGACTCGTCGGGCAGACTGTTGTAGACACGAATGAGGATATTACCGCCGCCGCGGTTGATGATGTCCTCGGTCTTGTACCAATGGAAATGATTTGGGGAATACTGACCTTCCTTCATATAGAGCAGCTTCTCGGCATAAACCTTCGGATATTTGTCCGCCATCTTGCGGTTTCCATTGCGGATGGTGATGAGCGACATACCAACCTTGCCAAAGTTGCCGAGACCGTAATCGGTGATGTCCCAGCCGAGCATACAGTCGCGGACCTCGTCATATTCATGTCCCTTGGACTTCCATTCTTCAGGCGTAAAATGGCAGAACGGCGGCAGGTAGCAATGCTCCCGCGCGCACATGGCTTCGAGCTCTTTTAAGGCTTTGTTTATTTCGGAGCGTTTCATAAGACGGATTCCTCCTATGTTGTGAAATGACACGGGCTATGGCTGCTTGCGGCGGACGGCACGATGCATCTGCTGGTAGCCGCTGAACCCGCTTTCCAGCGCGGCGCGGCGCGCCGAAAGCTCGCCTTTTTCCAGCAGCGCGCAGGCGTAGTGACGGCGGAGTTCTGTCAGATATGCGTGAACCGTCATGCCGTAAGCACGGCAAAAAATACGGTCAAGCTGCCGCTGACTCAGGAAAAACTGCGCACACAGATCCTGAACGGAAAACGGCGTCCGGAAATTGACGTCAAGGTAGCTTTTGATACGAAGTGCCGTCGTGTCTGCGCGCTTTTTCCCGGAAAGCGTATCGGGCAGCCTTGCCTCCGATAATACACCCAGAAAATCAAACAGACACCGCAGATACAAGAGCTTCGTCTGCAAAAGCTGCGGATCCGAAGAAGCCGCCTGCCGGTCAAGCCGCAGCAGCAGCGGCAGCAGCTCATCCGGCGCTCTGGCAGAGGAAAATGCCTGACGGGAAAGGAAGCGGCGCAGGGACGCAAGCGGATCTGCTTCTCCTTTTTCGGCCGTCGGCAGCTCCAGCGTACATTCCACGCAGTATTCCTCCATGATATCCGCCGCAGAGGAAATCTGGCAGTGTGGGACAAACGGCAGCGTTACATAAATATCGTTCGCTTCCACATGAAAGAGCGTATCGTCGATCTGAATCTGCCCCGCGCCGGAAAGGATGTAGTGCAGCTCAATCGTCGGATGCGTGTGCAGCGGAATCACCCACGCGTGGGTATTTTCGTGAATCTTGGAGAAGCGAAGAATCTGCAGTGCAGCGTTTTCAAATGAGATGGATAGCGGCTGCATCAGCAGATTGGTTGTATGCAGCTCCGGCTGCTTGTTCATAATCTCGCCCCCTGTGTTGTGCTCTGCTGACAGTATAGCAGAAGTTTTCACAGGCGGCGAGTTCTTTTTACAATCGGACAACAAACGTCATGATTTTTGCATGCGGTGCGGAGAATGCCAGCGTATCGCCGGAGGTCTCCACCGCTTCGCGGCGATTACCGGTAAAGTCTGTGCGCCACGCAGTCTGAATGGACCGGCAAAACCGAATCGAAACTGAAAGTGAATGACCGGTGTGTTGATAGCCGCGAATCAGAATTTCTCCATCTCCCAGCCCCTGCACACAGGAAACAACAAACTCCGGCACATCCAGACAAAACAGGTTCTGTGCCGATTCCTGCATCTGCGCGGGATGTGCGGTATCCTGATAATACAGTTCCGGCGTGTGATAGCGCTCGGCCAGCATGGAAAGCTCGCTGTCCGGCGTATCGAATGCCAGTGCGTACTCCATCTCCCAATTGCCAAGCAGCTGAGAATCCTGCGGATAAAGCGCGCACGGGCCGGGCGGAGCGTAGGCGGTCATGGAGCGAACCGAGCCACACCGCCCAACGGCGCGCAGCAGCGTCACGGCAAGATCTGCGCCGTTTTCGCCATCCGACGCTTCATACTCCAGCAGTCCCGCACCCATAAATACCAGCCGCTGCCGTCCGTTTTGCAGGTAGACAAAGCGCTTTTGCGCATAGCAGCCGCTTTCTGTCTCAACCCACGCCTCCGGCTTTGGCTGCCGTCTGCGAATGGGGTGGGCTTCCACGGTAAAGATGGAATCGGCAAAGCTTTCGTCACAGGAAAATCCGGTTGGGAAATGCACCCGCAGTCGATGATCGCCGGCGCGGTTCTCAATTTCCAGATGAAACCGAAGCAGCGGGTCATTTTTCCGCAGACTGAGCGTCAGACGGAGCGACTGCTCCGCCTCGTCCGGCTTGCGGCGATAGCGCCAGTCCAGAATGGCGCTGGTGCAAAGCGCCCCCTGCTGGATACGGATAGACGGCGCGCTGGTCACAGAATTCCAGACCTTCGCGGTAAGCTCCGGCGAAAACAGGTACGCATCGCCGATATCCGCTTCGTCGGTGAAGAGATTTAACCCTCGATATGCTGTGCCGCTGCGCTTGTTTTTTACGTCCAGCGTTCCGTTCGGCTGAATGGAAACCTGCAGATATTCGTTTTCCAGCGTCTGAAAGCGAACAACCGGACGCTCCGGCAGCGACAGCGGAACGATCGACGGACGGCAGTATAGCGTCGTCCAGCTCATGGCCGCCTGATGCGGAAGCTGCACCAGCACGTCGGCAAGCAGATAGTCGTCCCAGCTTGGATCGCGATCCATTGGGTGCAGAATCACGCCGTCTTTTCGCAGGCGGACGATCTGACAGGGAATGTCCTGTCCGTCTGCTGTTCGGATAGCAAGGCCGCGGAGCAGCGTATCTGCCGGCAGCCGCAGTGTAAACGTCTGTATGGCGTTTTCCTCCGGCCACGGAGAAAGATGGAACAGCTGCACCGGAATTTCATCCGCAAGCGTCTGCTGCGTGTCTGTCTGCGCGGTAAGCCGGCGCATGGCCTCCTGCTGGTACTGCTGCGTAATATCGCGCGCCCACGCAAAGCGGCGCTCCATATCGCGCGCAACATCGTCACAGCTGCATCCGCAGATGCTGTCGTGCGGATGGTTTTGCAATAGATATTTCCAGGCGGTGTCCAGATAATGCAGGCCAAGCGGCAGATGTGCCGCTGCCAGCATCGCGCTCAGCGGCTCGGCACAGCGCATAAGTCCGGCCTCACACTGTGCATTTTCGATTTTCTGCGGAATATGCGTGGAGAATGTATTTTTGAGCGTGGGGTTCAAATGGCGGCCTGCGGAATAATTCGTCCGGTTCTGTTCCCCGCAGAGTACGGTAAGTTCACCCGGCGTAATGTGCAGCTCGTCAAGATACTGCGTCAGCGATACCTGACGCAGCTCGTAATCGTCATGCGTTTCATTAAAATACCGGATAAATTCCGGCAGGGCATAATTTGGCGTCTGATGGTCACAGCCGTTCATGAACAGAAGCTGTCCGCTTTGTGCGCGCGGCAGGCGGTCACGAAACCAGTCCTCGAACTGGCGGCTGACGGCCTCCGGCGTATCGGCCAGCGGAAAAGCGTTGAGATAGCCCCGGTCGTCCGGCAGGCGGAGCGTCAGAAGCTGCGTGCCGTCGGGCGCGCGCCAAAGCACCTCGTAGGGCGGCTCAGGATCATCTGAGCTTCCGCGCCAGATCACAGCCGCGCGGAAGCCGTACCCGGCGAAGATCTGCGGCAGCTGCGCCGGATGGGAAAAGATATCCGGCAGATATCCAACCGGCGTGCCGCCGCCAAAGCGCTGTGCCAGCGCAAGGCCGCGGCTGAGATTGCGCAGAATAGACTCCTGACCGATGCATTGTAAATCCGGCAGGACATACCAGGGGCCGACGGCAATGCGCCCGGCTTCAATCAGGTGCCGCAGCCGCTCCGCCTGATCCGGGCGCACCTCCAGATAATCCTCCAGACAGACCGTCTGCCCGTCAAGGTGAAAGTGCGGAAATTCCGGGTGCTGCTCCAGATAGGGGATCATCGTATCGAGCATATCCACAAGGCGCATCCGGAACAGCTGAAAGGACAAATACCATTCGCGATCCCAATGCGTGTGGGAAAGAACATAACCGATCGTTTTTTTCATGACGGCACCTCCTGCCGTATACATATCACGAAGCGGATTCAGATACAAGCACGCATGCAAAAGATGTCTTGATTTGATAGCTCGATGTCGGAAATTTATCTTGCGGCGTTTTTCACAAAATTCTATAATGAAACCAGATTGAGCCGTGAGGTGCTGCCGTATGAAAGCTGCTGGAAATAGGAAGCGAAATATGCACTTTCAGACAAAAGTTCTGATTGTGTCCGTGCTGATTGTCTGCGTGATGGCCGGGGCAATCGGAAGCTTCTGGTATCAGCAGACATCGAAGCAGGCGCAAAGCTCGGCAGAGCGCTATATCGGCAGCGTTCTGGAGCGGCTGAACGGCTCGTTTGAAACGATGCTGCGCGACGTGGACCATCTGGTAATCTGCGCATCCATTGATACAAACCATATTGTGAACCCACTTCGAAATTACAAGACGGCAGCTCCATCCGAAAAGCTGGCGTGCAACCAGACAATTCTGGATACCATGCTGAGTCTGTATCAGTTCAAGACATATCTGGAGGGAATGATGATCTCCAGTGTGGACGGGAACTATTTCCGAATCGGAACGACGCTCCCCTATCAAACGCTGATTCAGCAGCCATGGTTTTATGAGGTGTCGATGGATGGAAAAAAGAGCGCCGTGATCCTGCCGTACAGCAACGGCTCGGAAATGGTGCTTTCCATCGCACGCAACATCTATTCCGGCAGTGAGCAGCTGGGCGTAGTAAAGGCAGATGTGCGCTACACCATTTTAAACGACTGCTATGGCAAGGACTTCAACGGTCTTGGCGCAATTTATATCATTGACCCTGTAAGCGAACGCATTATCTACCCGCTGGACGTGCCACAGCAGATCGGAGCACAGCTGCTGACAAGCGGCGGGCAGGGCGAAGCAAGCGGCAGCGGCTATGCGGAAATCGACGGTGTTTCCAGTCTTGTGATCTATCAGCGCTCCGAGCTGACCGGCTGGCTGACGCTCGGTGTTGTGCCCGAAAGCGATGTAACGCGTGAATTTCGAAGCGTCAGCCTGACAGCGATGGCAGTCAGCCTACTGTTCGGCGTGGTAGCAGTCGCATTCCTGGCAGTCTTTTTGTTCGGTGAAACCGCAAAAATCCAGAAGCTGTGCACTGCGGTCGCACAGATCGGCGGACAGAATCTGCAAATGCAGCCCGTGATTCACTCTAGCGACGAGATTGAAACGCTTCAAAATCAAATCATCTACATGGTTGACCGCATCCGGAATCTACTGTACGACATTCAGTGCGCGGAGCAGACGCGCCACAAGCTGGAATTTCAGATTCTGCAAAACCAGATCAATCCGCATTTTCTGCATAATACGCTCAACACCATCCGCTATATGGCCTATGTGCAGAAAGAGGAGAATATCGTAACCGTCGTTGACAGTCTTTCCGTACTGCTGCGGAACAACATGCGCGCAAACGAATATTTGACAATCGAAGAGGAGGCGCAGAGTCTGCGCAGCTATCTGGAGATCCAGACCTTTAAATACAGTGGAAAATACGTCTATACAGTTGAGGTTGAGCCGGGACTAGAACAGTATAGAATCTTGAAAATGCTGATCCAGCCGCTGGTGGAAAACGCGCTCAAGCACGGAATTGCACCATCTGACCGGCCGGGGGTTGTCAAGGTGCAGATGTTTTCGGACGATGGAATGCTGCGGGTCGAGGTCGTGGACAACGGAGTGGGAATGCCGCAGGAGATCATTGAAAAAATTCTGAACGAAAGCGACGACAGTCATATCGGCCTGCAGAACGTGATCGGCCGGATCAAAATTTACTATGGCGCGCCGTATGGCGTGGAGCTCCACTCCGGCGGGTTCGGGACGAGAGTGGCGCTGCTGCTGCCAAAAATAGAAATGAAAAAAGGAACGGAGGCAGCAGAACATGTATAATGTGATGATTGTGGACGATGAGCTCTGGTTTCGAACCTATCTGAAAGAGCTGATCGATCAGAGCGGCAGCGAGTTTCTGGTATGCGCGCAGGCGGCCAACGGCGCGGAGGCGCTGAAAATTCTTGCAGCGCAGCCGGTCGATGTGGTGATCGCGGATGTGCTGATGCCGGTCATGGACGGGGTAGAGCTGATGCAGCATCTTTCCGACCTGCCGCACCGGCTGCCGGTGCTTGCGCTGAGCAACTGCGACGACTATCCGCACGTCAGGCAAATGCTTCAGCTTGGCGCGCAGGACTATCTGCTCAAGCATGAGATCAGCGCTGCGGCTCTGCGGGAGCATCTTCAGCGCGCCGCCGACTGGATCCGGCAGCAGGCCACGGTAAGCAGCGAGCACGCGCGCGAACGGGACGCGGAGGCCTATGTGCGCAAAAACCACATGGTTCTGAAAAATGAGTTTCTCCACCGGCTCCTCACGGAGGAAATACCGCCGGAGGAGCTTCGGCATCATATGGATGTTCTTGGCATTCGGCTTGCGCAGGACCGGCTGATGCTGTGCCTTTTGACGTTTGCCCCATGCGCAGATGGCCGGTCTGCATACGCTGCGCAGGACGACCCGCTGTTTGATTACGGCGTGCTCAATATTGTTGAAGAAATCCTGCATGAGAGCGGAGACGGTCTGGCGGGAAGCCTTGGAGACGGCATCTACGTGCTGCTGTTTTCACATGGCGGACAGGTCAGTCAGGCAAAAATCGACGCCCGGACGCAGAACGTCCTGCAGAGGATCTCATTCTGCATGAGAAATTACTTTAACCGGCAGGCGAACTTCTGCATGGACAAATCGCTGCGGGATATAGCCCACCTGCGTGAGGGCTATCGCTATGTAACGGCGCTGAAGCAGGAGCTGTTTTATCACGACAACACCTGCGTGCTGCGCAGTCCGGAGGAACAGACGCAGTCTGTGCTGATGGGACTGCCGCTGGAAACAGAAAAAAGCTTTGCCGCCGCGCTGGAGGATGGCACGCAGTACGAAGCGCGTCTGAATGAGATTTTTGACATGATCGAAACACGCCGCGTTGATCTGGAAAATGCCCGCATGATTCTGAATGATCTTCTGGGCGTACTCAATCGTGCGGCAAAAAAGCATCGTGTGCCGCTGGAAAGCGTCTATGGCAGCTGCAGCAGCTTTGATGAAATCTGGCGGCGATTTTCTTCCGTCGCCGATGCAAAGGCGTTCTTTTCCGGTGCGTTTTCCCGGCTGGTTTCGGCGATGCACACAGATGCACCGTCAGCCGGATACTCCCATTATGTCCGTCAGACGCTGCGCCGCATTCAGACGGATTATGCCGACGAGCTGTCGGTCAGCGAGATTGCGGAGCAGCTCGGCATTTCCAGCAATTATCTCAGCAAACTGTTTAAGGAGGAGACCGGGACAGGTTTTGCGGTTTATCTGACGGACTATCGCATTGAGCGCAGCATTGCGCTGATGAAAGAGCACACGCTTCCGCTCAGTCAGATCGCAGAGCGGTGCGGCTTCCGACAGTATACCTATTTTACGAACGTATTTAAGAAAAAGACGGGAAAAAGCCCGCGTGCATACTTGTCCGAAGTGTAGAAGAGTATAAGTTATTGTGGTTTTTTGCAGTTTTTTTCATGGATGGACTGCTTTACAATCATAACAGAAAGAGCCAAAGGCTCCGAACAAATGAAAAGGAGAACCAGAAATGAAAAAGATGCAGAAAATTCTTTGCATGCTTCTGGCGCTGACCATGCTGCTGTCCTTTGCAGCCTGCGCAGCGAAGGAAGCTGCTCCCAACACGACGGATACCCCCGCTGCGGATGCGGCAGATGCAAAGACGGAAACCAAAGCCGAGGACACCCCGGCCGAGCAGCCGGCAGCGGAGCTGCCTGAGCTGACGCTGATGCTCCAGACCTCCGACGAGTCGAACGGTCTGCTTGCAGCAGTTGACTATGTCAACGCCCACGCCGAAGAAATCGGCGCAAAGCTCATTCTGGAAAAAGTGCCGGACGGCGATCAGGGCGAGCAGGTGATTCAGGTTCGCTACGCCGGCGGCGAGGACGTGCCCGATATCCTCTACTTCCAGCCTGTGTCCTACACCAACTCCCGTCTGTCCGTCGCCGACAACTTTGTTGACCTGACGGCAAACGACTATTCCTATCTCTACAGCGATTCCTATCTGCGTACCCCCGGCTACCTGCTCGATGGCAAGCTTTACAATCTCCCGATTGCAACCGGCGGCGGTATGTATATGTTCTACAACAAGGACGTGCTGGCCGCATCCGGCATCACCGAAGTCCCCACCACATGGGACGCGTTCCTTGCTGACTGCGAAGCGATCAAGGCAAACGGCATTTCCCCGGTCTACTATTCCGGCGTTGACACGTGGACCCTCCAGTTCTTTGCGCTGATGGGATGGTACAGCGATTACGCTCCCGAGGATGCACAGGCCTTTGCCGACGCAATGAGCACCAACCAGAAGCATTGGAGCGACATGAATGGCTTCATCGACTCCATCGGCAAGATCAAGGAATTGGTCGATCTTGGCTATGTGCAGGAAACCTACCTGTCCGATACCTATCAGCAGGCGCAGCAGGCACTGCTTGACGGCACTTGCGCATTCTATGCACAGGGCGACTGGGTTGTCGGCGAGCTGGAGAAGATCGACGCGGACAAGACCGCTTCCTCCATCGGCGCGTTCCTCATCCCGCTGGCAGATCATCTGTACTGCGGCGTCGGCGTGAACAAGGGTTTCTACGTCTCCAAGAACGGCAAGAACCCCGAGCTTGCGCAGAAAGTTATGGAAGCACTCGTTTCTCCGGAAGCACAGCAGGCATATTTTGATGCACAGTCCGGCATTCCCGTTGCAAACGGCGTTACCGCCGATCTGAAAGGTCCGTATGCCGACATCAAGAACATTCTCGACACCGCCGACCTCAGCCCGCAGTGGACGGACTTCTGCAAGTATTCCAAGGGTCCGCTGGAGACCTATATCTCCGAGGTGCTCGTCGGCACCAAGACGCCCGCGGACGTTGCCGCAGCGCTCGACGCTGACTTTGCAAAAGCCGCGATTGACGCCGGCGATCCCAACTGGAATTAAACACAGTCATTGACCACAGCAAGGGCGTCTGCCAAACGGATACTTGGCAGACGCCCTTCCGTATAGCGAGGAAATTGTGAAGTATGAATAAGAACAAGCGCTATCCCGCGTTGTTTATGGCGCCCGGCGTTCTGATTTACGGCGTCTTTTTCATCCTGCCTGTGCTGATCGGCGTCTGGTATTCCTTTACAAACTGGAACTTTACCAGAGCGGACTTTGTCGGGCTCATGAACTACAAAAATATCATCAGCGATCCCAGCATCAAGCGGGCGCTGCTCAATACGATCATTTTTACGGTTGTGACGACTGTCGGAAAGGTTGGCCTTGGTCTTGCACTGGCCGTATTTCTGAACCGGAAGCTCCACCTGCGCAACTATCTGCGCGGAATCAGCTTCTTCCCGGCCATCATCAGTACCGTTGCCGTTGGCATTGTCTTTACGGCAATTCTGCATCCCTACGGCCTGCTCAACCAGTTCTTCCGCGCGCTCGGACTTGATTTTATGGCGAAAAACTGGCTGACAGATACAAAGCTGGCGCTTTTGTCTGTCTGCGGTGTGGAGATCTGGAAGTGGTCGGGCTTCAACATGGTCATCATCCTTGCCGGGCTTCAGGCCGTTCCGCCGGAATATCAGGAAGCCGCAACCATCGACGGTGCAAACGCATGGCAGCGCTTCTGGCGCGTTACGTTCCCGCTGATCCTGCCGGCGTTCAATAATGCGTTCGTAAACAGTCTGATCGGCGGCCTGAAAGTGTTCGATATCATTGTCGCCACCACAAACGGCGGCCCGGGCGTTACCACGCAGGTCATGAACACCATGATCTATCGCTCGTTCTCGTTCAATATGCAGGGCGAGGCAAATGCAGGCTATGTCCTGCTGGCGGTCATTGTCGCACTGTTTGCCGTTTCGTCGTACAGCATCATTCGCAAGCGGGAGGTAGACCTGTGAAAAAGAAATGGAAATCCATCGCAGCGGAGCTGGTCGCGCTGCTGGTAAGCGCAATCTTTGTCGTCCCGATCTGGATGATTTTTGTAAACTCCCTCAAGGACTCCAAGCATGCAAACCAGCTCAGCCTGTCCCTGGCAGGCGTCAACCTGAAACAGGCGGCGCAGAACTATGCGGAGGTGTTCCGCGTATCCGGCCTGACCACGGCGTATCTCAACAGCACGATCATCACGGTTTTGTCCGTCGCGCTGATCGTGCTTACGGCAAGCATGGCCGCGTTCATCATCCAGCGCCGCAAGCAGAAATGGGTCGGCCGCGTCAACAGCCTGATTATCCTTGGCATGACCATGCCCGGCTTTACCGTTCCTACGTACTTTCTGCTGAAATCACTCGGACTGCTGCACACCTACCTTGGAATCTGCCTTGTCTATACGGCAAGCTTCTTCCCGCTTGCTGTGTTTATCTTCACGGGCTATTTCCGCAGCATTCCGGATGAGCTGGACGAGTCGGCGCTGCTGGACGGCTGCACGCCGATGCAGATGTACTGGAAGATCATCCTCCCGCTTATCAAGCCCGTCATGGTGACGGTTATCATCATTGCCGGTATGTCGATCTGGAATGAGTTTGGAACGGCGCTGTTTCTGCTCAACTCGCCGAAGCGGTATACCGTCTCTTTGACAATCTATTCGTTCTGCTCACAGAAGAAATCTGACTGGAATCTTCTGTTCGCGAATATCACTCTGATTTCCCTGCCAATCATCGCAATCTACTGTTTCCTGCAAAAATATATCGTGTCCGGCATGACTGCCGGCGCAGTGAAAGGATAGACAATATGCGTTCAAACAGACAAATGAGACGATGGATTTCAGCGGCGCTGTGTCTGCTGCTGACATTCTCGGTACTTGCCGGTACGCTTCCCACCGCCCGCGCGGAAGCGGTTTCGGCCAATACAAAAGAAGTTGTCCTCAATTCAATGGACAGCGCTGCGGACTGGCACGCAGAGAGCAGCGACAGCGTCGCTATTTCGGCTGAAGCTGCCGCAAGCGGTGATCGGACAGCGCTGCGCGTCACCGGCACCTATAAGCAGAAAAGCGGCGCGTTTGCCAATCTGATCTGGAACGCAGGCGGTCTGAATCTGACCGGCGCGCAGAAGCTGCTGATCGACGTATACCCGGAACAGACGCTTGAACCGAGAAGTCTGAATCTGAACATCTCCAACGGCAGCGAGACCATCTATATGGGCAGCCCCTTTGCCGATGCGCCCAAGGGCACATGGACAACCGTAGAGATTGACCTTTCCGGCAAGGACGTCAGCAATCTGACGGAGCTGAAATTCTGGCTCTACGGCGACGATATGCCCCGCGATACCGAATGCTCCATGGCGTATCTGCTGGACAATATCCGCGTTGTCCTGCCCAAAACCGACGCAGAGGAAAATGAAAAGAGCGTTCTGATCTGCGGCATGGAAGACATGGATGCGTGGAAGATTGACGGCACGGAAAGCGTCCGTATCACGGCGCAGGAAAGCGAGCTGCACACACAAGGCAGCGCCGCGCTGAAGCTGACCGGCACGTATTCATCAAAAAGCAGCGACTTTGCCACGATGGTGCTTCAGCCGGGCGAACTGGATCTGACTGGTGCAAAGCGTCTTTTGATGGATGTCTACCTGGAAACGCCGCTTTCCGGCGGCAGCTTCAATATGAACCTGACTTCCGACAGCGGAATGGTCTATATGGGCGCTGCGTTCCCGGACGCGCAGGCAGGAAAATGGACGACGGTTGCCATTGACCTGAGCGATAAGAATGTCACAAAGCTGACGGAACTGAAATTCTGGCTTTACGGCAACGACATGCCGGGTGATTCCGAGTGCTCCATGACCTACATTGTGGACAATATCCGCATGATCTGTGAGAAGCAGGAGACGCCGCCGGTGCTGGAAGAAGTCGTGCTGAACGCAATGGACGATGATTCTGCATGGCGGACAGAGAATGACGCCAGCGTCGCCATATGCACAGAGCCGGCACAGAGCGGCGATCGGACAGCGCTGCGCGTCACCGGCACTTACAAGCAGAAAAGCGGCGCGTTTGCCAATCTGATCTGGAACGTAGGCGGTCTGAATCTGACCGGCGCGCAGAAGCTGCTGATCGACGTATACCCGGAACAGACGCTTGAACCGAGAAGTCTGAATCTGAACATCTCCAACGGCAGCGAGACCATCTATATGGGCAGCCCCTTTGCCGGTGTACCGAACGATACGTGGTCAACGGTTGAGATCAGCCTTGCCGGTAAGGACGTCAGCAATCTGACGGAGCTGAAATTCTGGCTCTACGGCAACGATATGCCGGGCGACACGGAATGCTCCATGGTGTATCTGCTGGACAATATCCGCGTTGTAAAGCAAAAGGCCGCGCCTGCGGTAACAGCTTCTCCCGCGGCGGGCAAGGTTGCACCCGGAACGACAGTAACGCTCGCTCTGGCGGAGGCCGTAGAAAACGCGGTGATCCACTATACAACGGATGGTACTGACCCGCGCACATCCGTAACTGCCGCTGTCTACACCGCACCGATCTCCATCACCACCAAAACGGAAATCCGCGCTTACGCAGCGGCGGAGACCATGGCAGACGGCAGCGTGGAGAAATTCCGCTACACCGTCGGTACGGACGCAGACGATGAACTGTATCATGGCCTGACGAACTTTGGCTCCGGCCGCTATCTGCCGGTTCTTCCGGCAGCTGGATTGACCATCGACGGCGATTTCAGCGACTGGGATACCGCAGCCGGGATTACGCTGGCGCTGGACAAATATTACCCTGCAAAGCCCGAGGGCTTCTCCATGACGGCACGCGCCGCCTATGACGAGTCATATTTCTATATGGCTGTGGACGTAATGGACGACGTGCTGGACGCAGACTACGGCTACGGTATGTATGGCGGAGACTGTCTGCAGATCGCGTTCAGCGAATACGGCGATGACTATGGCGCGGAAAACGGCTTCTCCAACTATAATGGCCAGCCGGAGATTTGGCGGTGGTATGACGGGAACGCCGCGCTTGAGATGCAGAGCGTGCAGTTCAAGACCGTCCGCGACGAGGAAACCGGACATACGCGCTATGAAATTGCGTTCCCGTGGCAGTCGATTTTTGCTGCAAAGCCGGACGGCTCGTTCTATATGACCATGCTGGCGGGCGACCGTGACGGCGGCTCGAGCAAAGCAACGCTTGAATGGCGCGCCGGTATCGGAAACGGCAAAAAAGCAGACGATTTTGCAAAGGTCGAGCTGCTGGACGTGAATACCGACTGGTGCATTGCGGCAGCACCGCGCAGTGTCGGAGACAGCTCTGCAATGGTGGACGGCTTCCTTGTGAATTTCTCCGATCAGACTGCTGCATATCAGTGTGAGTGGGATGGTCAGACACAGACCGTCACGGTTCCAGCGCATACGGCGTTCCGCAAGACGTTTGCACTGGACGCGGCGGCAGACGGTCTGCTCCAGCTGAAGCTCACAGCCACGGACGCACACAATATGCAAAAGCAGACGTCATGGGCGAATCGAAATGTACAAACAGCGCTGGATGCAGCGGAAATTGCGGCCCGCAGAGATGCGCTGCTGCACCGGCTGGGCGAAGCGCTCACGCTGGAAAACGCGCAGATGCGCTTTGCAGTTTCCAAACAGACGGGCAGCTTCCTGCTGCATGATCTTGCGACCGGCGTTGTCTGGTCATCTGGCGTGCAGACAAACGGCGTTGGTACGGCATCCTATCAGCATGGCGATCAGCAACATACGCTCGTTCTGACCGCACCCGACGCGGCAAAACTGGAAAACGGAAAAATCCATCTGAATTGGACGCGCAGCTGCGGCACGTTCGACGTGTACTTTGAACAGCTGCCGGACGGCAGCGGTATTTCCGCCAGCTATACGGCAGCACCGGCCGACGGCTGGACGCTTACGTCGGTTACGCCGCTCGATCATGCGCTCTGGACGCTCGATACGGAAAACGGCTATGCCGCTGTCCCGGAGAGCATCGGCAAGCTCTATTATGCCGACGGAAGCGAGCAGTTCAACAAGGTCTATCAGACCTATGGCAACTACTCCATGGCGTTTGCCGGCGCAGTCAAGGACGGCAGCGCCATGCTGATTGACTGGACAGATCCCGATACGGCGCTGAACGTCCACCACAGCCGGATCGACAGCCCCTATGCCGGCGGCAGCGATCAGCTTTCGTTCTCGCTGAGCATGACGCAGCGCAGCGGCGCATTCCAGATGCGCGTGCTTGGCAAGGGCGGCTATGTTCAGATCGCTAAGGCATACCGCGCAGCCGCGTCTGCGCGTGGATTGGTGCGCACGTTCGCGCAGAAGGCACAGGAAAACCCCGGCGTGACGAAGCTCTACGGTGCGGCAACTGCAAAGCCGGACACGATGATCCGCAGCCGCGGCAGCGCGGGCTATACCTCGCACACGTTTGCGGAGCTTGCGCAGGTCGCGCAGCACTGGAACGATGTGCTCGGCTTTGACCGGGCACTGATGACGCTCGGCGGCTGGATCCGAATGGGCTTTGACAATCAATATCCGGACATTCTTCCGGCTTCTCCCGAGGCCGGCGGCAACGAGGGCCTTGCCGCACTTTCCGCGCAGGTTCGCGATTACGGCTGGCTGTTCGGTCTGCACGATAACTATCAGGATATGTATGACGACGCGCCGTCGTTTGATACGAAATACCTGATGTACAACAAGGACGGCCGCCCGCAGACCGGCGGCGTATGGGCAGGCGGAACGCCCTATCTGATGGCGTCGGACAAGGCAATGGAGTTTGCTTACCGCAATCTGCCGCAGGTCAAGGATCTGTTTTCGCCGAACAGCTATTTTATCGACACAACGTTCAATGTACCGCTTGCCGTCAGCTATGCGCCGAATGTGCTCAGCCGCAGCGAGGATATGCACTGGAAGCAGACGCTTGCCAGATACGCACAGGATACATTCGGCGTGTTCGGCTCGGAGGGCGGTGTCGAATGGGCCGTCCCATATGGAGACTACTTCGAGGGCATTCTCTCCAAAAAGACGCAGGCCGAGCCGGGAAGCCATATCGTGCCGCTGATGGAGCTGGTCTATGGCGACTGCGTGGCGCTGTATCCGCACATGAGCGAAAAGATCGGCACAAACGGCTATAATACGGCAAAGCATGTAGCGACAGATATTCTGTATGCGGAAAATCCGCTCTATCAGCTGACCGACGGCGTGTACTATGAAAACGACGACGTTGTTGCGGTGAAGCCCTCCGTCAGCGAGATCAAGCAGACCGGAAGCAATACATTCCAGATCACCTATCAGTGGGAGGCGCTGGAGGACGTTTCGGTTGAAGCGCAGACTGTCTTTACGCACTTTACAAGCGAGGCAGCAGCGTTCCAGGAGGCAAAGATTCTCTTCCAGGAGGGTCATAATCTTGCAGCAAGCGCATCGACGTGGAAAAAGGGCGATATCATCACAGACGGCCCGTATACCGTCACCATCACGAACAGCTCCAGCAGCCGGATCGCAGTTATGACGATGCTGCTTGGCGCAAATGGCCAGCGTCTGCATCTGTCGGACGGCAACGGCGACGCGTTTGGCCGGTATCTGCTCGGCTATCTCTGCGTCGGCAGCGATGGCGCGCTCCGGTTTGAAGAGGCAGCGCAGCTGATTACGGATGACTATGAGGTATTCTCTCGCAATGATGCCGGCTACGGAGAGGAGCAGTCGCTTGGCTATTTCGATACGCTGATGAAGAACTCCTATGAGGTGCTCTCTCCGCTGAATCGTCTGACAGCAGAGCGGGAAATGACGTCCCATTGCTTCCTGACGGCAGATGAGTGCGTGGAACAGACGACGTTCGGCGACATTACGATCACGGTCAATTTTGGCGCGCAGCCGTATACCTGCGCGGACGGAAGCGTCCTGCCGCAGTATGGCTTTACCGTTGTGTCACCGTCGCTGGAGGCGTTCTACGCAGTGCGCTATAACGGCGTGGACTATCCGGACGGCGCAATGTTCGTGCTCAGCACAGACGACGGAAGCGCAATTCGCTCCGCGTCGAAAGTGACCGTTTACCACGCGTTCGGCGACGGTGATATCCGCTGGCGCGGCAAGCTTTATTCCGTTTCCGGCAAGCAGGATCTGAGCG
>ENA-ORML01000988-ORML01000988.1-human-gut-metagenome-genome-assembly--contig:-NODE-988-length-27997-cov-12.262794_pt1 | contig 27997 bp, 26 predicted proteins | sample MGYA00242103_ERZ508995 | MGnify/ENA primary metagenome ERZ508995 (study PRJEB26280, sample SAMEA2338702) | human gut metagenome | biome: human gut; feature: human-associated habitat; material: faeces... | reverse complement strand
GGGGGAGCGGAGGGGAAGATAAGGCGGAGCGGGCTTCGGGAACAACTACTTGCCGCATCATATAAGGAAAAATAATCGTGGAAAATCAGGGAAACGCTTGGGTTATTATTGAGCGCCGTCATTTTTCATGCTATGATGAAAAAGCTTGGATTATGAAAAGAAAGGTTTATTACTATGGAACTTCAGCCTTCCGTTATCTTTGCTATTGAAATTATTGGGACAATTGCCTTTGCCTCTTCAGGGGCGATGGTGGCTGTCCGTAAAAAGCTGGATTTGTTCGGGATTATTGTATTGGGTGTCATCACTGCTGTGGGCGGAGGTATGCTCAGGGATATTTTGATAGGGAATATACCGCCGAATATGTTCCGCAATCCGGTATATGTGCTGGCTGCTTTTCTTACTGTGCTGGTGCTTTTCATGCTTTTCCGGTTCTGGCCTTCTCTTCTGGGAAGCCGGTATATGGAGAGTTATGAAAGAATAATGAATATTCTGGATGCCATAGGTCTGGGGGCGTTTACGGTAATTGGGATCGATACGGGTGTGGAAGCGGGGTATGGCAATTATCATTTCCTGATAATCTTTCTGGGGGTGATCACTGGTATCGGCGGAGGTATTCTCCGGGATATTATGGCGGGGGAAACTCCTTATGTGCTGAAAAAACATATCTATGCCTGTGCTTCTATTGCCGGAGCGTGTCTGTACGCAGGACTTCTTGAGGTAAGCAATTCCGATTCGGCGATGATTGTCAGCGCGCTGCTTGTGGTGGCTATCCGCATTCTTGCCAGTCATTTCCGCTGGGATCTTCCTACTGTGTAGGCTGCTGGTCCAGTACCCGGCCAGTGGCTGCACAGTAAAGCGCTGTCATGTTGCAAACCATAAATTAAACCGTGATCAGGAGAACCGCATGAATAAAGAAAAGCTGATAATCCGGGAAATGAAAGAGGGAGAGGAAAGGGAAATTGTAAAAACAGGAAGACGGGCTTTTCCTGCCTTCGAGGCTCTTTTCGTGGAATCTCCCAGGATGACAATGGCCGCTGTGTATGAGGATAAAATTATCGGAGGGATCATTTATAAATTTATTTCCTCCGGCGGGAAAAGAATTGCATATATATCAGAAGCATTTGTGGATCCGGATTATCATGGTTCAGGTGTGGGGACAAAATTATATAAGGAAACCTTTTGTCACATATGGGATCAGGGCTGCGACGGGATGACCGCCCTTGTTAAGGATGATAATGTGGCATCCTGGAAATTATTTATGGAAAATGGTTTTAAAAGAGCAGGGGCATTTGAAGTAATCAGACAGGCTGGGATCTCCGGAGCACTTCTGCAATATCTGAAAACACCCGTTCCCTTTGCTGTGGGAATGGATTTTTATATGGTTATGAAGGAAACGTCTGTTAAAGAAAAAGATACGGGTGTTTGCCAGCTTTTTTCTTTTCTGGCCTCCAATTTTCTTCTTCTGCTGCCTGTATGGCTGCAGCTGTTCCGTAGGTCTCCTCAAAGCCTTCCTGTTTTTATGAGCGCTTATTTTACTGTTTTGACCTTGTTTGTTCTGACCCGGTACGCCGGAACCTTGTTCAGCAGGCGCAGCTGGAAATTTCGTTTTAATAATGGAGGAAGCTTTCTCACTGTCCTGCTGGGTCTTTTTGGAAACACCTTCCCCATGAACGGAAACTGGTACCCTGATAAATATGAGAATACGCCTGACTTCCGAAGAGATATGGCCATTCCGGAAATCATAAAATGGGCGGTTTTCAGTCTTGCTGCATTGCTGGGTTTTTCCGGGATCCCATATTTGAGGAGCGTTTCTCAGATTATCTGTTACTATCTTATATTTATTATCATCCCCTTGTATCCGTTCGAAGCTTTGGGCGCGGGGAGGATTTACCGTTTCTCCAGATTACTGTGGCTGTTTACAGCCGTTCTTACGGTGCTGGAGCTTACTCTCGTCTTTCATTTTGCCGGATAAACGATGGGGCTGCGCAGAAACACACTCTTCCGGAATATGAGCATATACTATCATAATAACAAATATGTCAGGTGATATGAAATGAGCGATGATCCTCGCAGTGCTATGATACAGGATGGGAATATTATGCGTATCGAGAACGCATTGGTTGAAGAAACCTTCTGTTTCAATGATTCCAGCGGTTATATCATAGTGTCCTACTCCGTACCGGGCGAAAACAATACTTCTTTCATAGAATATATAAGGCTCAATTTCAGCAGAAATACCGTGATAATCAATTCATTCGGACAGAATGTGTGTCCCTGCTGTCTTCAGAAGGGAATGTGGGTTAATGTCATCTTTTCTTCCCGCATGACCAGAAGTATTCCTCCGCAGTCAGGCGCGCTGTTAATCGTGGTGAAGAGAGGAATTCAGACTCCCTCTTCCGTAACCACAGCCCCTGTTGCCTATGTGGATCCTGCCAATAATTTTCTTTATACCGGCAATCCCAATAATATCAACAGCCAGACGAGATTTCTGATAACAGATACCACCACGATTACAAACCGTTTTGGCAACCCCGTCAGTCTCAGTGCGCTGCGTCCCGGACAGCTTGTCAGGATAAGGCATGCGAATGCCATGACAGCAAGTATTCCGCCTCAGACAACGGCCTTTGCCGTACAGTTAGTTTAGTACGGATATATGGCGGTGCCTGTCAGCTGGCAGTAAATGAAATAATTTTAAAAAACAACGGCTTTCCGATTTCCGGAAAGCCGTTGTTTTACTGAATCTGTGAGAGCGATAGACGGGGCTCGAACCCGCGGTCTCGACCTTGGCAAGGTCGCGCGTTACCAACTACGCCACTATCGCAATTTTAATAGGAATCAGAAATTCTTCTGAAAGCAGGTAATCACCCACAAGCGGGTGATGGGAATCGAACCCACGTATCCAGCTTGGAAGGCTGGTGTTCTACCATTGAACTACACCCGCATATATATAAAGCGTTCCACGTTTCAGCGTATACCGCTATCCACGCTTCCCGCGAGATGCCTGAACTGAAACAGAACAGTTATGCATCACGAACGAATTATATATTATCATGAGGTTTTCCTGTTGTCAACCCATAACTTTATTTTTTTATACGTTTTTACTTAGGACTTAATTTTCAAATTAAGTTCCATCCCGATATGGAACTTAATCAGCAAAACTGGAAATTACTCTGACAAGGCTCATCCATAGAACTTACTCTGATGAAAAATTATCCATTTCTCCTATTTGTTGACCCATCCCTTTCTATCCCCCATAATGGATGACAGCTGTATTCCGGTGAGAAAGAGGCACCTTATGAAAAAAGGACTACATTTAACCTTGGATGACAGATGTTCCATTGCCAACGGTTTAAATAACCGCTATTCGTTTAAAGCCATTGCCAACACACTTGAAAAGGACTGCACCACAATCTCCAAAGAAGTTAAAAAACATATCACCATTTCCCAGTCCGGATGCTCCGGAAGGGTTTATAACAACTGCTTCCTACGCTCCCACTGTTTCGAAGGGGAACTATGTGAGGAATGTACCTATCACAGAATGAAGTACCGTTGTCGTTCCTGTAATCAATGCAATTTCAATTGTGATAAGTACCAGCCCGAAGTATGCTTCCGGTTAAGCAGGCCGCCTTATGTATGTAATGGCTGCCCGAGGAAGCATAACCTCTGCACCTTAGAGAAACATTTGTATCTTCCCAAAGAAGCCCACAAAGAGTATGAACTGTCCCTGCGCGAATCCCGTTCAGGCATTGGGCTTTCCGAAGCGGAAGTGAAACAGCTGGATCATCTCTTTTCCCCTCTCTTGAAAAAACGCCAGTCCATCCATCACATCTATGTCAATCATGCCGATTCTGTCATGGTCAGCGAAAGTACCATTTACCGACTGGTAGACTATCAGCTGTTTGAGGCCAGAAATATGGATCTTCCTCGTAAAGTGCGTTATGCCCCACGAAAGAAAAAGAAAATTTTCAAAGTGGACAAAACCTGCCGTCTCAACCGTACCTACACGGATTATCTGAATTTCCGTAAAGAAAACCCGGATGGATTCCGTTGAGGGAAAAAAGGGCGGTAAGGTTCTGCTTACCCTCCACTTTGTCAAAGCAGAATGCATGCTCGCCTTCTTAAGGGATGCAAATGATTCCCAATCCGTAATCCATATCTTCAACCGTCTCTATCTTGAAGTAAGCCCGGATGTATACTGCAGCCTGTTCCCCCTGCTGTTAGGGGACAATGGCAGCGAATTTTCAAACCCGGCGGCCCTGGAACTGGATGGCCATGGAAACCAGCGTTCCCATGTATTCTATTGCGACCCTTCCTCCCCTGAACAAAAAGGTTCCTGTGAGCGCAACCATGAGTTCCTCCGCATGTTTATCCCAAAAGGCACCTCCCTCGATGCTTTTACCCAAAGGGACATCAGCCTTATGGTTGACCATATCAATTCTTATGGCCGGCCAGGCCTTGGAAATAAATCCCCTTATGAAATGATGGCTTTCCTGTATGGGGATGGGATTCTCAATCTGCTCGGCTGTCACCAGGTCTGCCGGGATGATGTTACCCTAAGCCCAGCCATTTTTAAGAAAGGGGGGAAGACGGATGCATGATTATCGAAACCAAAGAGATCGCGCAGACCATCAGGTGGATCTGGAAACGATGCGTGAAATGGAAGAAGTGGTCCCCATGAACCTGTATGAAAGAAAAAGCCTCCATAGCTGGGTGTATCATGGAAATGACCCTGAAAAAAATCCCTGGGGATACTGCGATAGAGACGGCTGGATGTTGGATTATATTCAAGCATACAGACGTCATCATGGATATGAATATAAGATAATTTACAAAATAACAGAGGAATAAGCACCACCTTATTCCCCCACTTAACACACCGGAAACAGCCTCATACCCACACAGTGAAGGGTGGATTTTACTTTGCGAAAAAATCCAATGTGAAACCGACTCAAGCGGTAGCATACCCTTTTGTAGCTGTTATTAACGGTTCTATCCTAATTTTACACTCATTGAGGGAAAAATGCACCCACTTTTTGAAATTTTCTTTACGCAAAGTGGATGTTAATTTCAGAAAGTGGATGTTAGTTTAAATATTGACCGTTTTTACTTAGGATATTATTGTTTACGATTTTACTGTGCTGTGAAACAATAATGAGCAGACATAATCCTTTGGGAATATGTCTGCCCATTCCACAACAGCATATCTAATTTCATCCGCCTTTTCTGAAATAGAATAAATCGTTAATTTATTCCGGTATCCTCCGGAACTTCATATATTTTTGACTGGTACATTAATGCAAAGGTAACTTCATAATTATCCTTTGCCAAATACAAAATAACAGAGAGTTCATCCGTATCCCAGGTATTTCTATACTTTACCTGGCCGAGGTTTAAGGCCTCTCCTTCCGAATCACAATAACCATATAAGCTTCCCTTTGCCTTTTCCACTTTAGCTTCCCCATAAAGCGCTGTTAATTTATCAGAAATATTGTTGAATGAATTAATATATAAATCATGATCCGTATGGGTTTCATTAAAAATTACTGTTATAGTATGCAGTTCATCGTTTTCATTCATATCATAATTAATAAAAGCATCATCGCCTTCCACTATTCCTTCATATAAAATATGATGTCTGGCATTATCATCACCTTCTGTTATAAGATCTGCCGTTTCATAGCGTTTTACAACTTCTGCACTGTCGCCAAACTTAACATTCCTGAAAACACAGTTATCTCTGTCTTCCACAATCAAATTCATGCTTTTGGGTTCCGAGGCATTCCCACTGCCGTCTTTCGCCACAAAGGTTATCTCATAAGTACCCTCCTGGTTCAGGTCATACTCTCCGCTCACCTCAATCGTACAGGCATCCGCATCCGCTGCCTCTGCATTATCTTCCGGATTGTATTCACTTCCCCTTGCTGCATACACAGTGTCATTTAAAACAGATAATTCCGGTGCAACCGTGTCAACAACATGAAAATCATACGAAACATCTTTCATGTTTCCTCTCTTGTTTTTTATACTGAAAACAACTGTATAATCACCTAATTTATCTGCATCGAAATTTCCATCATCAGCTACCTTAACTTCAAGAATTTTCTCCGGATCAAACTCTATGTATTTAACCAGATCAGCCCCGGTTCCCAATTCGATGCTATCCTTGGATTGGGATACTTCAAAAGAACCCTTATACACAAATTTGTAGCAAATAAATATAATTGCTATAAGGACCAAAATGATACCGGCAATAATAATCGGCAGAAGTAATTTCTTTTTATTTTTCCCCTTGTTTTCATCGGTCTGCTTTTGTACGGGGTATCCGCAATGCGGACATGCCGCTATCTGATCCGAGATTTCTTTTCCGCATTCTGAACATTGAATAAGTGCCATGTTTTTTCCTCCCTCTGGTAGTATTTTCTATTATATCTCTTAAAGCAGCTAAAATCTACAAATCAGGCTAATAAAAATCTTCCCTTTTCTTCCCCCTTAATTTTCATATTGAGAACAATCTTTCTTACCGCAGGATAAGTATTCATAGAAAAGGCCTGCTGCCTATTGACAGCAGACCTTTAGCATTGACATATTATTCCGGCTTAATTGTTAACTAATCCAAATTAACCCATACTTCTCTTGCATCCGTACTTGTAAGAGCAGGAGTTGTTATCATAATTGTCTTTTCATCATTGAATTCTATAGAAAATGTTTCCCAATCATCCCCATAACGTAAAACCTTAATTTTATTTCCGCTTATAACCTTATAATCATAAGTTGCCAAAGAGGTATCCATCCATGCATATCCTGTTTCCAGCCGGTATTCCACTTCTTTTTCGGAAAAATCCAATACACAGAGGATATAGGAATCCTTCTCCCCTTCCACCTTACACCAATCGCGAAGCAGCTCTTTCTTAAGATTCGTTCTCTGTACCGTATTGACGGCAAACAAAACAATTAATACTATAATAACCGCGGCAGCTGCAATTCCTATTATTTTCTTGTATTTGGCAAAAAAACCGGTGGGTTTTGCAGCCTGCTCAACGCCCTGTACCTCTTGCTGTGCATCTTCATTAAGTCTCGTTCCGCATTTAGCACAAAACACAGAATCACCCGGCAATTTCTCACCGCAATTAGGACAAACTATTTCTGTTATATTTTCCATAATACCAAAATCCCCCTACTCATATTTTACACTTATTTCATTATATACTTAAAGAAAACATAAATCTACATATTCATTCCATTTAACATAACCTTTATTTCCCAGTAAAAGGACAATTCTTCCGATTCATCTGTCATTATATATGTGTCCCGAACCAAATCAGTGATGCAAAAAATCACCTGCCTGTATTATTCTGATACGGAATCAGTCTGTGGTGATCTTATGATATGTACCCCCAACTGTTTTTCCTATTATTTCCAGATTTATCTCCCCAAATGCGGTCTTGCTGACTGCAAGTTGATAATCCGATTCTGCTGGAATACAATAAAAACTTCCCTCTTTCAACTTGGTTTCTCTGTTATACTCACCTAGTTCAAAAGATCGGGATAATAAATATTCACTTGTAAAATCTGATAGTGCTATTTTTGTTTTACTTGCCAGATAATACACATTTCCATCCTTGGTAAAATAAAAATACCCTCTGTGTAAATCAGACGTATCATCTTCCTCCCATATTCCAACCAAATCATCTTTTGTAATAGAATAGGTCGGATCCTTTTTCATTTCTTCTTCCTCTGTAAGCTCTTTTAGCACAGCGGATGCGCTTTCCAGAGTTTCATAATTATCAAGAAGCTTTTTCTGTTTTTCATTCAGAGATTCATATGCCTTCTGAATTTCATTTATCATATCCGCTTTTTCTAATGTAACTTCCCCAATTTCACTTATCTGCCGTGAAACAGCTTGAACCGTCTCCTTATCCGCTTCTGATGCACATCCGCTTAATGCAATTACAACAATAAAAGACAGAAAAAAGAAAGCCCTGCTTTTTTGATTCTTCACACGATTTCCCTCCCATAAGATTATTTCTTAATTATACTTTAAAAAGGTACCGTCTTCCACCACTTTAGCATCATGTGTATATTCTGTTTCAGTCCTGCAGTCACTATTTATTTCAGCAGAAAGGAAGTTATTTGCCGTGACAGGCAGCAATTGCACATAAAAAACCCTTACAAATACTGCCAAATAGTATTTGTAAGGGTTTATGCCCAGAACCGGAATCGAACCAGTGACACGAGGATTTTCAGTCCTCTGCTCTACCAACTGAGCTATCTGGGCCCATTGCAGCAAACTGCTACTGTAATCTGCAACATTGATTATTCTAACTATTTTCTTTTTATCTGTCAAGATCCTTTTTCGAATTCATTTACCGATGAGCATTTCATAAAATGATGCATCTGTCTGATAAATACCCTGATAGGGCTGTTCGATATAATATATTTCTTTTTCCTTGTATACAAACAAGGTATTTACCGAACCCCTGCAGTTTATATCAATCTTAATATACTCTTCTTCGTTTGGCATATCCTGTATGCTCTGCCTGCGGGTTCCTTCCGCATCTAATACCGCCGAAACAAACCGGCTTATCCAGTCATCGTCAGAATAATTCACTGCTTCATCGCCTATTGTCACATCTATGGAATCTATGGTATCCCGGGCAGGCAAAACGACAGGCTCTGCCTTTCGAGAGCAAGAAACTGCCAAAAGCCCTATAACGGCGATCATGATCAGTAGTATGAGCTTTTTCATAAATTATTCCTCCGCATATTCCGCCCCGCTATTTTAACCTTCATTCCGTTTTATCATATCATTTTATCAATCAATAATCCATTTTATTTAATATTTCCTTTCATTAACTTCATACTATCTTCTAATATCCGCTCAACTCGGGCCTTCTCTATCCCGGCAAACGGCAGAATGCCTTCCGGATCGCACTCATGCGTCCCTATATTCTTCACAAAACAGGAAACATCAAGCCATTTTCCCATTTTATAACCGGTTTCGCGGTTGAGGCCTTCCAGCCGGAAGCCCATTCCCAGATGAAGCGCTTCACTTCTTTCGTTAGGGCTGGTAACTAGCGCATAGGCATTTTTCACATTCTGGAGCTTCAGCAGTTCCATTAATGCATGGTACAGCGCCTTTCCCATCCCCAATCCCGTATGTTCTTCCTCAACATAAACGGACAGCTCCGCATCCCACTGATATGCGGCTCTTTCATGAAAACGGTGTGCATAGGCATAGGCCAGGATTTTTCCGTCAGCTTCACAAACAAGATAGGGATAAGCTCCTATTATGCCTGTCATGCGGCCTCGGAATTCTTCTAAGGACGGTACTTCGTATTCAAAAGTAATCGTCGTCTTTTTTATGTAGGGTTCATATATTTTCAGTATTTCTGAGGCATCTTCAAGGCGGGCGGGCCGTATCGTGATATTTTCCATTTCTGCCTTATCCTTTCTTTATCGTTCCCGTATATTAAGCAAGCACCCGGAATGGCTGAAGCAGGAATCCCACAACCTTCCAAGCTAATCTCTTTAAAAATGGTACTTTGGCCACGGTTACGTGATCCGGAACAACATAGTTCTTTTCATCCACCACCATCCGGCAATCCTTTTCGATATCTCCCATGTATTCCATGAGCTGCTGTGTGAGCTCCTCACTCTGGATCACAAGCATGAGCTCCGTATCCATATAGGTGCTGCGAAGATCGAAGTTATAGGAGCCTACAGCGCACAAATCATTGTCAATTACCAGAGATTTTCCATGGGTGGAAAGTCCTCCGTCATATTCATAAAGGCTGATACCGGTGGCAACCACATCTTTTTTATGATATTGATAATCGCTGGAAGCCACGAAATTGTCCCCGTTTTCCACGGAATTAATTACCATTTTCACTTGGGGGACCGTATCCACGATTTCCGCAAGGGTTTCGTTCATATAATCATTGGTCACCACATACGGCGTATGGATAACCACCCGCTCCTGTGCCTGTTTCATCAGCTCCGTCAGGGTATAGAAAATATCCGGTTCTTTCCCGTATATCCCGATGGGGCCGGATACCAGGCGGATACGGTTGGCTGCACAGGTATGGGCTGTATAATCATAGGCGGTATCAAAAAAGCCTTCCTGCTTTTCCCGAAGCTCCTGGTAACGGGCTTCAAGAAGTTCCATCTGCTTCTGAATCCTTTTTTTCTTCTGCTGTCCTTCATCGTCATGGAACAGACGGCACACATCCAGATTCCAGACCCGGTTAAAATACGCCTCTACCTGGAACAGGGAGCTTTCCCCGCTGTTTTCCTCTCCCTGTGCGGTATTGTATATCAGCACCTCTCTGTCCAAGCTCTTATTTTTCGAATCATAATCCCCCAGAAAGTAGTCAAAGGTATTCCTTCCTCCCAGGATATAAGCGCTGTCATCCACAATCACGTATTTATCATGCATTCTCCCCTGGGTTTTCCAGGGCATCAGAGGATTGACGGGATTGTAAATTTTAATCTGGATATTCGGATGGGAGGCAACCGCATGGAAAAGAGGATCCGGCTCCATTCGGATAAGTCCGCTGACTCCGTCCACCAGTATCTGTACCTTTACCCCTTCTTCCGCCTTATGCCAGATGACAGACAGCAGATCTTTGGTGCTCTCTCCGTTCCTCATATCAAAGGTGCTGAGTATGATACGGGATTTCGCCCCGTTTATCAACCGTATGCGGTGTTCCAGGGCGCTTTCACTTGTTTCCAGAAGCATGGCCCTGTCCGTTCCCGCCTCGCTGCTGCGGAAGCTGTCCGCACGGAACTCTTCCGCGGTCTGACTGCTCACATCCTTATACTTTATAAAAGGGCCTATGGCCCCCGCTACCAGATATACGACAATGCATACCACAATTATCAGTATCATCCGTTTTGCTTTTATTCTCACTGCTTACACTCCTGTTCCCCGCTGACGCTGATCCATCTGTCAAAATCCGTATGCAGATACTCCCTGACTGCCTCTGCCGCCTGTGTACATATTTTACTTATTCTTACAGGAATCCCTTCCTGTACCACAAGAGGGTCAATATACCTCAGCTTTGACGGCACGTTAACACAGTATATTCCCTCCACCGGCTCTGCGCTGCTGCGGATTTGGGAAAAACGGGTATACTCCTCCCACAGGCCTGCCGCCCTTTCATCCTGAAGCAGCTTATCAAGCACCTGCTCCTCTGTGGTATACAGATCCGATTCCGATAATATCCCCCATTCCACGGCTTTTCTTAATAAATCTGCCAGATACTGCATGCAGAACCGATCCTCATCCGCGGTGAACATGCGGGAATTATCCAATGACCCCAAAGTAAAAGTAAGCGCTTCTTCCGAAGAGGTGAAAGCCAGTTCGGGGATCCCCTCTTCATTCAGGACGGTTGTGAGGTTCCTGTATATCCGGCGGATTTCCCCCGGACTTTTCTTTTCCCGGCAATAAAAATTGCCCAGCGTATATTCCAGCCTGTCGGCGGACAGCCCCGGAGAATCGTTATCCGCAATGGGATACCGATGGTAATCCGCCACATCCTCCGTTGACAGGCCGTATTTATGTAATACCTTCTGGATACCTTCCGATTCCTCTATCAGTTTACGGGTATATTCTTCCGTGGATTCCTGTTTCAGGTGATCCCCCTTCATAAAATCAACCACATGGGCAAAAACCGGTGTGGCAATATCATGAAGCAGTCCCGCAATACTCTGCTTTACATCAAAGGTAAAATGCCATACGATCAGCCCTGCTCCCACGCTGTGAATCCATCTCGTATAGGGCGAGGAAAACCGGAACAGGGGGAAGGAACTGTATTCACATCCGCAGTGCATTCCCACCTTTTTCAGCCGCTGCAGTTCCTCTGCCTCAAGCAGCTCTGCCAGAAAATCCGGGAAACCATCATTATATATGTCCCATAAAGGGCTCATTTCCTCAGGTATCGATTCTGTCATAATGCCTCCCCTGCGCCATCCTGCCCGGCGCCTGCTGTATATTGTAAAATAGTATAATTGCAAAGGTACGGAACAATTACAAAATATTATAACGCACTTCCCTGCAAATGCAACTGCGCGCATGAAAATTTTTCTCATACAATCGATATTTTACAATTTTTTTATAGTTTTTTTCAAATTCATCCTGCAACGCATTATCACGGCATATGAAAGAGGCCGGAGTCCAGCGGGAAGGGCTTCCCGCAGGCACTCCGGCCTGTAACTGATTCTGATTCCATTCTTAACTCTGTTCTATCCGGTTGCGGATTTCCTGCATCCGAACGTCCATACTGCTGATAATCCTGGCACACTCCGCCAGCTCCTTCGCAATATCATCCGGATTGTCAATATCCTTTTTATACTTAAGCTTATGCTCCAGGCTGGCCCAGAAGTCCATGGCAATGGTACGGAACTGAACCTCCACCCGCATATATCTCTTGCAGTTGGAAAGGAAAATAGGCACCTCCACAATCAGGTGAAGGCTTCGATATCCGTTCGGCTTGGGATTGGCTATATAATCCTTCTTCGCGATCAGCCGGATATCATCCTGCTGCACCAGCATAGCCGCCAATGCGTAGATATCGTCCGGGAAGGAACAGATCACGCGGACACCCGCAATATCATTCAGATTCTTTTCTATGTTTTCCACTGAAAGAGGAATCTTTTTTTTACGCATCTTATCTACGATGCTCATCGGCTTTTTCAGCCGTGACTTTATGGTTTCAAAGGGATTTCTGTTATATGTGATAGAAAATTCTTCATCCAGGACACGGAGCTTGGTTTCCACCTCCATCATGGCACAGCGGTACCTGCTCATGAGTTCTATAAAAGGGATCGCACTCTCCAGAACCTCTTCCGGCCGCTCTCCATCCAGAATTCTTGTAAACGCATCTCCTGAAAGTCCGTCAAACAATATGGTTTCTTTTGTTGTTAATTCATCCATAAATCTATTCTTTCCTTCTCCTGCCTGTCTTTCATGTTTATCGGGTAATTCTTACATATCATATCATAAAAAGGGATGTAATGAAAAGAAAAAAGGGAGCAGTCCCAGCAATCTTTATAGTATTTTAACTTTTTTAGCCAAACCTTTATGCTTTTTTTATATATCTTTAATTATAATGAAGCTGATGAAAGAAAAACAACCCATAATTTTCTTTTATCAAGGGAATCAGAAAGGACGGGACCATTATGAAGCTCATCATTGCGATTCTCCACCAGGAGGATGAACCTCTTGCTGTAGAGGATCTGAATAAAAAAGGATTTTTTGTCACAAAGCTTGCTACCACAGGGGGCTTCTTTAAAAACCACAATGTAACCCTGCTGATCGGAACGCAGGATCATCTGGTCAGCGACGCAATAACTATCCTTCATAAGGATGCCGGAAAAAGGCAGGAGCCGAGATATTATCCCCAGCCCTCTGCCTCCGGCCCCCACTGTTCTCCGGCGGCATTTGCCATTCCCGTGGAAACGGAAACAGGAGGCTGCACCATTTTTGTTCTTGATATGATACAGTTTGAAAAGCTATGAGCGCGTTTCTCTTTTTCATTCGGAAGGGCGATGCTGCCTCCGTTTCCTTACAAGGGTATTTTTAATCCGGTCGGCCATACAGTAAAAGCCGATGAAAATGATAAAAATTTCCAGCCTCCCCAGAAGCATGCCTGTCATCTCCACTATAAGCGTGGCATTGTTTGATGCCGGACCGGTAACCCCTATGGAAAGGCCTACGGTTCCCAGGGCGGAGGCAAATTCAAACATGGCCTCCGTCAGGCTGCAGTCTGCGGTTTCCGTAAGAAGTAAGGAACCGGTAATAAAAATCACCAGATAGGCGGTTACAAAGCTGCCTGTCTGTTTATATAGTTCTCCGTCAATGGGCTGCCTGCCCTGGGCATTTGTGTAAACAGGCACGCTGACCCTGCGTTTGGAGGATACTCGTTCCTTCATATTTTCGGCCGCCATACGCAGCATGAGATATACTCTGGTCATCTTCAGCCCTCCAGCTGTGGAACCGATCCCTCCGCCGATCAGCATGAGCAGAATCATAATTCCTAAGGACATCTGGGGCCAATCCTGATATCCCATAGTGGAGAAGCCTGTGGTTGAAAGGGCCGCTATCACATTGAAGCCCGCCTGCCGTATGCTTTCCCCTGCATCTGACTGAAACAATGTATGGTGCAGGCTCCATGTTACCGGAATAACAGCCGCCGCAAGCACCAGGAACATAAACCGCAGCTCGCTGACCCGGAAAGCACGTCTGAATTTTCCCCTGACAAGCAGGAGAAGGACGGCGAAATTTGTAGTGCCTGCCAGCATAAGCACGTTGGTTATGGTATCGATCAGAAGGCTGTCATAAGCGCCGATGCTGTCCGTCCTTGTGGAAAATCCGCCCGTGGACAAAGCGCACATGGTATGGTTGATGCTGTCGAATAACGGCATCCCCGCGAGCACATAGGCAAGGACGCCGGCCGCAAGAAAAGCGCAGTACATCACGAATATGGCCCGGGCCGTTTTCCCGAGGTTCGGAAGGAGTCTGTCAGGATGCCCCTCCGCGCTGTACAGGTTCATGGATTCTCTTTCCTGAATAAAGATGAGCATCATCATCACGAAACCAAGCCCTCCACAGAACTGCATAAAGCTTCGATGGAATAAAAAAATATGGCTGACCTCTTCCACGTTCATGACGGACAGTCCCGTTGTCGTCCAGCCGCTGACCGCTTCAAATAAAGCCTGTACCACCGTCAGCTGCCCGGCAATGACAAAGGGCGCCGCTCCTGCCGCGATGCCGTATCCCCAGGCGGCCAGCACCGTCATGCTGGAGGAATACAGATACCCTCTGCAGCTTTCCTGTTCCTTCTTCTTACCCGACAGGAATCCTATCCCCAATCCGAGTAAAATGGAGAACAGAGCCGGAATTAAAAAGGCCGGTATATATACGGCATCTTCCGGATAAAAGGGCAGTACCAGAAGCGGGACTGCCAGCAGCACTCCTATCAGAAGAATCAGTTTGCCGATGCTGCGTTCTTCATATATAAACTTTTTCATCCTGCAACCTTCTTTTTTTAGATTTCTGTCAGACGGAAAGCCTTTTATCTTCCTGTCAGCTTTCGTATCACTTCTTTTTCCTGCTCCGATGTGGATATGACAACAAGAGTGTCTCCCGGAAAGATCCGGTTATCCCCTCTGGGGATCATGCTTTCTTCTCCACGCAGGATACAGCCGATAATGGCATCCCTGGGAAGGTCAAGCTCCCATATCCTTTTCTCCGCCGCAGGAGCCGTCGGAGATATGAAAACCTCTGTAATTCCAACCCTGCCGCTTCCCAGCGGGATCCTTGTAGCCATCTCATCCATAAAGGCCTGCTGTTCTATGATGCCTGCCACCACGTTAATGGCGCACACCACAGAATCAATTCCCATGCTATAGAAAAATTCGGTCTTTTTGGGATCATTGACAAGAGCCACTGTTTTGGCCGTTCCAAACCGTTTTTTGCACAGCTCGCAGATGACCAGGTTATCCTCATCATTCTGGGTCAGCGCAATGGCAATGTCCATCCAGTCCGCTCCTGCTTCCTCCAGCACATAAGGCTTGGAAGCATCTCCGTATATGACCTCCATAGCCTGGATTTCCGCCAGGCTATGACAGTCAGCATAGTTTTTATTAATCACTGTCACCTTATAACCCTTGCGTATCAGAGATAACGCCAGGGATTTTACTTTATGGAAGCCTCCTGCAAGGAGGATCCTGTTTTTATCCGATACACTGCTTCTCATCTTTGCTCCTCTCAGTGCCCATGGCTTTTTCTTTGCCCAGCAGCTTCTCTATTTCCCTAGCCGACAGGACGGCGGGGCAAATGGTTTCAATCCCTGTTCCCCTGTAAATACATTCCTTTTCAGGGTCATAAAGCCTGCACACTATCTTTTTCGTATGGAACAGGGATTCCGCCATCTGGGAAATCATAATGTTTATATTGTCATTATCCGTTACCAGAATAAGGCAGTCAGCCTTTTCCGCCGATGCACGGGATAAGGTTTCCAAATCCGCGGCATCCCCCGTCTCTGTCAGTCCGCCATAGGAGCTGTCCAGCTTGCGGAAGGCATCTCTGTCCCTGTCTGCTATGCATACGTCGTTTCCCTGTCCGTATATTTCGGCGGCCAGGCTGGCTCCCAGCCTTCCGCAGCCTATGATCACCACATATTTTTTCTCATCTTTTTTGGATAACCGGAAATCACTGTATTTCATATGTTCCCCTTTCTTCCCTTTCCCGGGACGGCGCTCAGAAACCAAAGAAGCCTGATTTGTCATTTTGTTTTCTTTTCACCACATGTCCTACGCCATTCTCATCATATTCGATCTTACAGCGTTCTTTTTTTTCGTCCGTCCTGCAGTCGTCCATAGTATATGCAGCCTCTCCGGGCCTGGAAAAGCCGCCGTAATTATCTATGTTTTTTCTTGCGGGCAGGAATGTGGGATCCAATGACCAGGCCGCGCGGAAATGCTTCATCGCTGATATATGGCACCCCTGTTTTTCCATCAGGATTCCAAACAGGTTATGAGGCTCGGCCGCGTCCGGGCAGTCTTTCATCGCCTCGCAGATCTTTTCACGGGATTCTTCTATATGATAATCATGGATAAGGCTGCGCACCTCTTCACATAACTGATTCAAATATTCTTTTTCGGTTTCTTCTTCCATCACTGTTCTCATATCTTTCTCCTCCTTTTGATGATTTCATTCTAGCTGATATCCTGTGAGAAGGGTGTGAGAGTTCGGGAAAACGGTGTGAGAATTCTGTGAGAATATTGCCGCCCGGCGGCGGCAATTTCAGAGAATTGCTTTGCAATTCTCCCTGGGGCCGCTTTAGTTGGCTCGCGCTCTTTAGGGACAAAGATTGAATTTTGTAAGAGTGGGGTAACAGAAAAAAGATAGTAGAGACAGGAAGATTGTGGGTAAAAGAAAAATGTAAGAATTATGAGGATGGAAAAGGGGGACAGGGGAGCCGTGAAATTATTCATCGGCCATTCGGTAGCCTATCCCTATTTCGGTGAAAATATAGCGGGGTTTGGCGGGATTTTTTTCCACTTTGCGGCGCAGGGCGGCCATGAGGGCACGGAGGGCCTGGGTGTCGGAGTCATAGGCGGCTCCCCATACCTCTTTCAGGATATAGCCGCTTGTGAGGACCTTTCCCGCATTTTTTATCAGCAGGGACATCAGGCTGAACTCCATGGGGGTCAGGTGAAGGGGCTCTCCGTCCAGGGCGGCGGCATGCTTTTCCACATCCAGTTCAAGCCCGCCCACCCGGTATACGGACTGGGGACGGGGAAGGCCCTGTCGGTACAGGTGGCGGAGCGCCACACGGATGCGCGCCATCAGCTCTGTGGCGGAAAAGGGCTTGGTCAGGTAATCATCCGCTCCCAGATCCAGAAGGGCCGCTTTTTCTTTCTCCTGATCTCTTGCGGAAACTATTATGATTGGCATTTCCGACCATTCCCGGACCTTTTTCAGAATTTCCTCTCCGTCCATGTCCGGCAATCCCAGATCCAGGAGGATCATATCCGGCTGGGAGGAGAGCAGCAGCTTCATGGCGGAAGCCGCATTGCCTGCGGTCAGGCAGGTAAAGCCCTCCGCTTTCAGGGCGTAGCAGATAAAATTCCGGATCTGTACATCATCCTCTACCACAAGTATTGTTTCATGATATTGTTCCATCTGTTTCCTCCGTTTCCTTATCTACAGGACAGGTATCCGTCAAAGGCAGGGTAAACCGGAATTCCGCGCCCGGGCCGTCGGTTCTGTTTCCCGCTTCCATCCGTCCGCCGTGCTGGCTGACAATGGATTCACAGATCGTGAGTCCAAGGCCGATTCCTTTCTGGGCATCCACGGGCTTTATCCGGGACGTATAAAAGGTCTGAAAAATATTAGGCAGATCCTCCGGCGCAATGCCTTCTCCCCGGTCAGCCACACAGAATACGGCATTTTCTCCTGCTAAATCCTTTTTTACTGTTATCTTTATTTCCGCTTCCGGCGGCGTATGCTTCACCCCATTGTCAAGAAGGTTAATCAGCACCTGCATGATCAGCCTGGCATCCATGGGCACCATCAGAACCTCTTCAGGCACCTCTACCTGGATTTCCCTGCCGGGAGAACGTCCCGCCATCTGCGCTATGGCCCCACCCACAATTTCCTCCACAGCTTCCGGCTGCTTTTTAATGACCATCCTGCCCTCCTGAAGCCTGGTCAGGCTCAGAATGTTTTCCACGAGGGAATGGAGCCAGATGGCATCCTTATGGATCCCTTCTGCCAAATCAAATCGGGGATCCTCTTTTTTCGACATATCCATAATCATTTCAGAGGTTCCCATGATTCCGGACAGCGGCGTCCTCAGATCGTGGGAAATCGCCCGGAGCAGGTTGCCCCGGTATCGTTCCTGCTGTATCTGCTGGCGGGAACGCACCTGTTTCCTCACGGCAAGGATGCGGTCCATAGCCAGCGCCACGCATTCCAGCATGGAATGAAGAAATATCTTCTGTGTTTCCTCAAAAGCCTCCGCTTTTTCTCCGGGGATACGCACCACGCCCAGAATCCCTTCGCCGCCGTAGACCGGCCAGTCATAAAATTCCTCTCCCGCATAGAAAGGATCCCGGAGGTTTTCCAGCCTTTTCTTCACTTCTTCTCCGTTTTCCAGCCTTCTTCTTACAAGCTTTCCTTCTTCTGTTCTCTGAAGAAATGTTTTTTCCGGTTCCCCCGTTTCGTCATAACAGAGGCACGCCGCCCGGCAGTCCAGCAGATCGCTTATGACGGATACGGCTGTTTCCGCAGCATCGGAGAGCTCCTTGGCTTCCGTAAGATGGCTGGTAAGAAGATACAGGGCCTGTGTCTGCCGTTCCCGTTCCAGGGCTTTTTTGGCATTTTCCTTTTCTCTTGATGTAAGGGCGCTGGTTACCAAAGCCACTACTGTCATCACCGCAAAGGTAACCATATAGCCTGCGTCATAAAACTGCAGGGAATGATAGGGTTTGGTAAAAAAATAATTAAAGGTAAGAGTTGCCGCCACAGACGACAGAATCCCCCATAGATATCCCCTGGTCAGGCTGGCGGTGATAAATACGGCGAGGATATACAGCAGCACCACGTTGGTTTCCGTAAATCCGATTTCCCGGAACCCCATCCCCAGCAGGGTAGCGGCCAAAAGAAACAGAATCGATTCTGCGGAATAGATTATGCCGACCCTTATTTTTTCCCCTTTTTTATCCATAATATCCCATTCCTTTTCCGGCCGATCCTACAGCCGGTTCATTTTATAGCCGATACCCACTCTTGTCTGGATATATTGGGGATTCTCCCTGTCCGGCTCTATTTTTTTGCGAAGCGTCGCCATGTAGACCCGGAGAGAAGGGATATCGCTGACGTTCACATTTTCCCACACCTTTTTTATCAGGTACTGATGCGTAAGAACCTTTCCCACATTTCTGGCCAGCTCACAGAGAAGCTTGTATTCGATGGGAGACAAGTGCAGCTCCTGTTCGCCCATATAAGCTGCCGCCGCGGCAAAATCGATTTTCAGATCTCCGTTTACAAAAACCGTGCTTATCTCTCCCTGCTCGGATTGCATATAGCTGATCCGGCGGAAGGTGGAACGAAGCCTTGCCAGCAGCTCCTCGACGCTGAAGGGCTTCGTGAGATAATCGTCGGCCCCCGCATCCAGGGCCTCTATTTTGTCCTGATCCTCGGTCCTCGCACTGATCACGATAATGGGGACGGAGGACCAGCTTCTTACCTTTCGTATGATATCCAGGCCGTCCATATCCGGCAGTCCCAAATCCAGAAGGATGACCTCCGGGCTGTGGGAGGTTACCGCCAGCATGGCCTGCGCCCCGTTGGAAGCTTTTTCATAATGGTATCCCTGTGTCTCCAGGGTGGTCGCAATCAGGTTGGAGATTGCCTTTTCATCCTCCACAATCAGAAGATTATGTTTCGTTTCCATTTCTATCCTCATTTCTGCGCTGCATTGCGCATATCCGTCATGCTTTTCCGGCTGTTTCAGGGAAATTGTCCCCGCCCACATCCTCCGCCTTCAGGTCAAACAGAAAACAGGTCCCTTTCGGCACGTTGTCCCTCACCTCAAGCTTTCCTCCGTGGGCCTCCACGATAGAACGACATAAAGACAGGCCTACTCCCATGCTCCTCGTTCCGTCCGCCGCCTGGTATTCTCCCGTATAGAAGAGGTCAAATACCTTTTCCTTTCTGTCATCCGGTATTCCCTGTCCGTCATCGGCTATATTGATATAGATTCTGTCCCCCAGTTTTTTCGCGGAAATATCAATGTGCGAATCCTCCGGCGTATATTTGATAGCATTATCCACGATATTCATGATCACCTGCATGATCAGCTTTGCATCCATCCAGGCCATGAGGAACTCGTCTTCCAGGTGTACCTGGATTTTATGTCCCCTCAGCCGCCTCCGGATATGGCTCAGCGCTTCGCTTATCACATCCTCGAGAAGCTCAGGCTGCTGCTTCAGTTCCATACTGCCGTTCTCTATTTTGGTCACGGACAACAGGTTCTCAACCAGATTATACAGCCATACGGAATCGTCGTAAATATCCTCATAAAGCTTCTGCTTCTGATCTGCGCTCAGGTTGTCCCCCTGCTGCATCAGCATGCCTGAATTTCCGGAAATGCTGGTAAGCGGTGTCCGCAGATCATGGGATATGCTCCGCAGAAGATTGCTTCTGAGCTGCTCCTGCCTGATCTGAAGCCTGGCGCGGTTTTTATCCTCGGTGCTCTGTTCCTTTTCCAAAGCCAGCGCTGCTTCATTGAGCATGGCGTTCAGAATGCTTTCATCAAAGGCAGGCAGGAAACCGTCCTCCAGACAGATTCCCACCACACCGTATACCGCATTGGCGCTTCTCACCGCCAGATACAGGCCCTTCGCTCCGGGAAGTGTCCCGGTGGAGGCTCCCGCATGTTTATTGTTCCGGTAGCTCCAGGAGGCTACCGCAGTCTCATCCTTCGTGAGCAGACGCTCAATACAGCTGTTTTTTTCCCTGGGAAAGCAGTAAGGCCTTACCCCTTCCCGAGGTTCCCCCGGATAATAGACAACATCCTTATCAAGAAGCTTCACCAGCTGTCCGGCCACCGTTTCGGCTATCGCTTTTTCTCCATAGGCCATCTGCAGCTTCCTGCTGGTATCCAGAAGTATTTCCATTCTCCAGGCCTTCCTTACAGCCTGACGGCCGTAGGATTTCACTTTTTTAGCCAGGGAAGCGGTGATAAACCCGGCCAGAAACATGATCAGGAAGGTGATCATATATCCCGGATCCCTGACCTTCAGGGAATTATAGGGTATGGTAAAAAAGATATTGAAGCACACCACGCTGAGTACGGAGGCAAGCAGGTTATATATCTGGTTTTCTGTTATCAGGGCAATAATCAGGACTCCCAGAATATAGATGGTCACAATATTGGCTTCGTTGATTCCCAGCAGCCGGAACAGGAACGCCAGAATCGTGGATATCCCCAGAACCGCAAGCATGGCGAGGGAATCCTTCAGGTAATTCTTATCCTTTACCGCGATTATGCTTTCCAGTCTGTTCTTTTTGGCATAACGCCTTGTATAGGTGTCCGGAATGAGATAAATTTCCATCCGTGGCACCAGGGCCGTCAGCTGATCCGCAAAATTCACATTCTGGGAAAACAGCTTCTTCTTTGTATAGCTCCTTCCCAGCACGATCTTGGACACTCCGGAAATACGCGCGTATTCCGCAATCTGCCTGGTAATATCTCCTCCGTAAAGAGTCACCGTTTTGGCTCCCAGCTGTTCCGCAAGCCGCTGGTTCATGCGAAGGCGCAGGGCATCCTCGTCCCTCATCCCCTCTCCTCCGGGCGCTTCCACATGCACCGCCGTAAACCGGGCGCGGAATGCATTGGCCATCCGGGCTGCCGCGCGGATCACCTTGGCATTGGATGGGGAGGCCGAAAGGCAGACCAGAATATGTTCTCCCGTATAATATTCGCTCTCCCGGTTCTGTTCCCTGTTCTTTTCCGTAACCCTGTTTACCTGATCCGCCGTCCGCCGGAGGGCAATTTCCCGCAGGGCCGTAAGATTATCCAGGGTAAAAAAATGATCCATCGCCGTGCCGGCCTGCTTCGGGCAGTATACCTTCCCCTCCTTCAGCCTTTCCAGAAGATCCGCAGGCTCAATATCCACAAGCTCCACCTGATCCGCCTGATCGAAAACAAAGTCCGGGATCCTCTCCTGTACAGTGATTCCTGTTATGGAAGCCACGATATCATTCAGGCTTTCCAGATGCTGCACATTGACCGTGGTATATACGCTGATTCCTTCCTTCAGCAGCTCCTGAATATCCTGATAACGCTTAGTGTGGCGGCAGCCGGCCGCATTCGTATGGGCAAGCTCATCCACTAACAGCAGCTGCGGCCTTCTCTTAAGCGCCGCATCCAGATCGAATTCCCTCAATACTATATTTTTATACGGGATTTCCAGAACCGGAAGCTGCTCCAGTCCGTCCAGAAGCGCCATGGTTTCCGGACGTGCATGAGGTTCAATATACCCGGCAGCCACATCCATCCCCGCTTCTGCCATCTGTGCGGCCGCCTCCAGCATCGCATAGGTTTTTCCCACTCCTGCTGCATATCCGAAAAATATTTTTAATTTTCCCTGATTAATCCTGGATTCCTCTTCCTTTACCTGTTCCAGGAGCTTATCCGGGTCGGGCCTGTTATTTTCCATATTATTTTCTCCCAGCCACAGCTGATTATAATTGAAACACATCAAGCCGCCAGTCCAGAGACTGCCGGCTTTTTATGAACATAAGGACAAGTCATCAATCCGTGAGGATTCCGTCAAGGGCAAGATTCACTTCGAGCACATTCACGGTTTCCTCTCCCAGTATACCAAGGAATTTTCCCTTTGTATACTTATCGATAACTTCCCTGACCTCCTCTTCCGATATTCCCTTTGCCTCGGCAATACGGGGGACCTGGTATTCGGCTGCTGCCGGGGATATATGAGGATCCAGGCCGCTGCCGGAGCCTGTGACCAGTTCCACAGGAATGGCTTCCATATCCGCATCGGGGTTCGCTTCTTTTATCATTGCAACCCTTTCCGCAATCTGTGCGGCATATTCCTCACTTGCCGGAGACTTGTTGGACGCGCCTGCATACATCAGCGGATTTCCCTCATCATCCGTGTAGGTGGATACATCCAAAAACATGATTCTTCCCCACATATGGGCGGGATCCGTAAACTGCTGTCCCAGCAGTTCACTTCCGTATTTTACCCCGTTTACCTCTATAATACTTCCATTAGCCTTATCCTTGAAAAACAGCTGTGATATACCGGTCATCACCAGAGTGTAAAGCAGACCGCACAGCAGCATCATGATAAAAAACAACAATGTTGTTTTTCCGAAAACCTTTTTTACCTCTTTCATCTTCTCTTTCCTTTCTGTGAAACGTTCCGCCGTCCCGGATTGTTACAGGAACAATCCGCATGCAACCAGGATCATATCAATCAATTTGATGAATATAAACGGTGCAATGATACCGCCTAACCCGTATATCAAGAGGTTTCTTGAAAGCAGCTTTCCCGCTGATACTTCGCGGTATTTCACGCCCTTGAGCGCCAGGGGAATCAACGCTACGATAATCAGGGCATTATAAATAATGGCTGAGAAAATCGCACTTTCCGCACTATGCAGCCGCATGATATTCAGAGCGGCCAGCCCGGGATACAGTCCCATGAAAAGCGCGGGGATGATGGCAAAGTATTTTGCCACATCGTTCGCGATGCTGAAGGTGGTAAGGCTTCCTCTTGTCATAAGGAGCTGCTTGCCGATTCTCACAATGTCTATCAGCTTGGTGGGTGAGCTGTCCAGATCCACCATATTTCCCGCTTCCTTTGCAGCCTGCGTTCCTGTATTCATGGCAACGGCAACATCAGCCTGGGCCAGCGCCGGCGCATCATTGGTACCGTCTCCGGTCATGGCGACCATATGCCCCTTTGCCTGCAGCTCCCTTATCATGGAAAGCTTGCCTTCCGGCGTGGCTTCCGCAAGGAAATCATCCACACCCGCCTCTGCGGCGATTGCCGCTGCGGTCAGAGGATTGTCACCGGTTATCATAACGGTACGTATCCCCATTTTCCGCAAATCTGCAAATTTTTCCTTCACGCCTGCTTTGATGATATCCTTCAGATGTATCACACCCAGGATAATATGATCCCTGGCTACCACCAGCGGTGTTCCGCCCTGATTTGCGATTTTTTTTACCGCCTCGTCACATTCCTTGCTGTATATTCCGCCATGGGCTGTCACGTATTCCTTCATGGAATCGGCAGCGCCTTTACGGATTTCGGAATTCTTTATATTGACGCCGCTCATCCTTGTTTTTGCGGTGAAAGGAATGAATTCCATATGGTTTTCAGAAAGGTTTCTTTCCCTGATGCCGAATTTTTCCTTCGCCAGGATTACCACGCTTCTGCCTTCCGGCGTCTCATCAGGAAGGGATGCCAGCTGTGCCGCATCCGCAAGCTCCTGAGCCGTATGCCCGTCAACCGGAATGAATTCCGCAGCCTGCCGGTTGCCCAGCGTAATGGTTCCCGTTTTATCCAGAAGCAGGGTATCCACATCCCCTGCCGCTTCAATGGCACGGCCGCTCATAGCCAGTACGTTTGCCTGATTCAGACGGCTCATTCCCGCGATGCCGATTGCAGAAAGCAGAGCGCCGATAGTGGTGGGCGCCAGACAAACCAGCAGCGCCACCAGAGAGGTTATGGATGTGGGATTGGCCTCTCCCAGCTGTTTGGCAGAGAAAAGGGAATAAGCGTACAGGGCCATAACCACAAGAATAAATATAATAGACAAGGCAACCAGAAAAATTTCCAGTGCGATTTCGTTCGGTGTTTTCTTTCTCGCCGCGCCTTCTACCATGGCAATCATTTTGTCCAGGAAGCTCTGGCCCGGTTCGCTGGTAATTCTTACTACAATCCAGTCGGAGAGTACTCTGGTTCCTCCGGTCACAGCACTGCGGTCGCCGCCCGCTTCCCGGACCACCGGCGCGGATTCGCCGGTGATGGCGCTTTCATCCACACTGGCCGCGCCCTCTATCACTTCTCCGTCGCCGGGGATCTGTTCCCCGGCTTTTACAATGACGATATCTCCCTTTACCAGCTTTGCCGAAGGAACACTGACAATCTGATCCTTTTTATCAGGGGAAGGGATTTTATGCGCTTCCACATCTTGTTTTGCCGCCCGTAGGGAATCCGCCTGGGCCTTGCCCCGCCCTTCCGCAATGGCTTCCGCAAAGTTCGCAAACAATACGGTAAACCAGAGGATTATGGTAATCCCCAGAATATATCCCGGCGCCGCGTCCCTGATTCCAAACAGGGATACGGCCCAGAGAACCGTGGTCATAATGGCTGATACAAAGACCAGGAACATTACGGGATTTTTGATCTGGGTCCGGGGCGCCAGCTTTAGAAAAGCATCCTTAATGGCGCGCATGACCATTTTTTTATCATGCAGAGCATTTTCTGTTTTCATACCGCTGCTCATTTATACTACCTCCATTTATACACATTCCTTTTAGGAAATAACATCTGCTCACTGATTCATGCTCCCTCTATATCAGCCTATCATCTGGAAATATTCCGCAATCGGCCCGAGTGACAGCGCCGGGAAGAAACTCAGGGCACCCACAAGCAGCACCACAAATATAAGAAGGAATACAAACATTCCGTTGCTGGTGGACAGGGTTCCCGCCGTGACGGCAACCTTTTTCTTCTTTGCCATACTGCCTGCGATGAGAAGCATGGTGACAAGAGGTATAAATCTTGCTCCTAGCATAACCAGGCCGATGGAAACATTAAGAAAAGGGGTATTGGCATTAAAGCCTGCAAAAGCCGAACCATTATTGCCGCCGCCGGAGGAATATGCATACAGCACCTCCGATAAGCCATGTGCCCCCGCATTATTCAGGCTGTCTGCCGTGGAGGGAAGCAGCGCTGCAATGCAGCTGCCCACCAGAATTACGATGGGAGTTGCCAGACAGCAGAGGACTGCCATCTTCATTTCAAAGGGTTCAATCTTTTTGCCCAGATATTCCGGCGTACGCCCGACCATCAGGCCTGCGATAAATACGGCCAGGATGGCGAAAGCAAGCATACCGTAGAGCCCGCAGCCAACACCGCCGAACACGACTTCGCCAAGCATCATAAGAAGCATCGGTACCAGGCCGCCTATTGGCGTATAGGAATCATGCATGGAGTTTACGGAACCATTGGAAGCCGCCGTTGTCCATGTCGCCCATGTGGCCGAGGTGGCAATACCGAACCTTGTTTCCTTTCCTTCCATATTGCCGCCTGCCGTTCCGTCCGTGCTGTCCACAGCCACCGCGCCGTTCTGCGCCAGCTGAGGCGTTCCCTTCTGTTCATTTGCCGCGCAGACTGCTAATGCCGCTGCCAGCATGATAAACATTGCTGCAAAAATCGCGATCCCCTGCCGTTTGTCCTTAACACTGCGTCCGAAGGTGAAGCAGAGCGCCACCGGAATGAGCAGCAGGAAAAGCATTTGGATCAGATTGCTGAATATTGTGGGGTTTTCAAAAGGGTGCGTGGAATTCAATCCGAAGAACCCTCCGCCGTTCGTCCCCAGCTGTTTAATGGAAATCTGGCTCGCCGCCGGTCCGAGAGGAACTACCTGTTCCGTAACAATATCGGCCGCCTGTACAGGAGCTCCGTCTACTGTAACCTCTCCCGTTTCTTTATTTACAATGGCTCCGTCAATGATTTCACCGTTTTCATCCAGTGCGACAGGCTCCAGCAGCTGTACCTCATCATAAGGCTTCAGGTTCTGTACCACGCCCTGGGAGCTGATGAGGATTCCTCCTACAATGGCAATGGGAAGCAAAATGTAGACAACCGATCTTGTAAGGTCAACCCAGAAGTTTCCGATGCCATTCTGTTTTACTCTGGTAAAGCCCCGGATAACTGCGAACAGAACCGCTATACCCGTTGCCGCCGATACGAAGTTCTGTACGGTGAGGCCCATCATCTGGGAAAGATAGCTCAGTGCACTCTCGCCGCTGTAGGCCTGCCAGTTCGTATTTGTCATGAAGCTGACAGCTGTGTTGAAGGCCAGATGCCAGGAATTTCCGGGTATATGCTCCGGATTCAGCGGCAGGATCCCCTGCAGCAGAAGCATCAGGAACAATACCAGAAAACCAACCGCATTAAAAATCACCGCGCTTATTATGTATCTCTTCGCGGACATTTCTTCCCTGCTGTCAATATGCATGATTTTATAAATCAGCTTTTCACAGGGACCGCAGATTCGGGAAAGGAATACTTTTCCACCATTCATAACCTTTCCGATGTAGGCTCCCAGCGGAATGGCGAGCGCTACCAGTATAATGAGATAAACCGCATATTGAATAAAGCTTTCCATTACCTGTCTTCTCCCTTCAGTAAAATAACAAAATAGTAAATCAGCATACCAATTCCTGTTGCCGCTATAAGCCAAATCAGTATATCCATATCTGTCTCCCTTCCGCCGCAGCGTGCGGCATGCTCATAACTTAAATTTCCTGATTACCTGATGAAGTATAGCAAAGAGGGTAAAAAGATGGGGTTAGAGAAATGGGTTTGGTGTTAAAATTATGTTAAAATGGGGGCTGGTATCTGTGGGGTTCGGTAGCGAAAAGGTTTCCTGCCCCTGGGTGGAGTCCGTATTCTCTGCCGTCCTGCGGGCCTCTCCCCTTCCGTCTATGCCTGGGGTGCCGGGGCTTCTGTGTCTGTCGGGACATCACGCCAAAAGGGTGATATTTCTTACAGCTTTCTTCTTCCCTTACACTGTCTGCCCTTAGCGGCGTTGTCTGACGAAGGAGTTCAGCCGCGTTGACAGAGTAAGGGAAGAAGAAAACTGTTAGAAATCTCCCCTTTTAGCGTCTGGCCCGGCGGACACAGAAGCCCCGGCACCCCAGGCATAGACGGAAGG
>ENA-ORML01000987-ORML01000987.1-human-gut-metagenome-genome-assembly--contig:-NODE-987-length-28045-cov-10.630189_pt1 | contig 28045 bp, 16 predicted proteins | sample MGYA00242103_ERZ508995 | MGnify/ENA primary metagenome ERZ508995 (study PRJEB26280, sample SAMEA2338702) | human gut metagenome | biome: human gut; feature: human-associated habitat; material: faeces... | reverse complement strand
CATTGCCGGAGGCGTCGACGACCGTGCAGCGGGCGGTGTTGCCGTTGCCGTCGTAGACATAGACCTCGCCGAAGGAGAACTCGCCGGTGGCGTCGAAGTGAGAGACGGTGGCGATGCGGCCGTAGCGGTCGTAGGTGTAGGTCTCATAGTCGCCGTTGCCGTGTGTCATCCGGGAGAGGTAGCCGTTGGAGCCTGCGTATTGATAGGAGGCCAGGGTGATGCCGGAGGACCAGGCGGAGGCTGGGATGCTGGGCGCGGAATCTATGGAGGAGGAAGAGCCCTGGACCTGCACCTGGGTGGAATTGCCCCAGACGTCGGAGGAGAAATGATAGCGCTGCCAGCGGGTAGAAGCGCCGGAGACGGCTTTGCGGCTGACATCGGACAGGCAGCCGTTATGGTAAGAATAATATAGCACAGTGTGGCCGGAAATGTAAGAGGTACTTTGGCGGTCGGAGTTGGGGAGGTAGGTATAAGAGGTTCTGACGTTGGTATTGCTGCCGTTTACAGTGGCCGCAGTATCCAGGTAGAGATTCTGCCCCAGGGAGTTGTAGCCGTAGGTGCTCTTGCCGCCGTTGGCGTCGGTCACGGTGGCGGTGTGGTCCTTATTGGCGGTCTGGGTGGAGGAGGTTTTCAGGAAGACGCCGGTCCCGGAGGACTTTTGCAGCTTGGTGCCGGTGCTGTTTCCGGCGGCGTCATAGGTGGCGGTGACGGAGACGCCGTCATTGGTGGCTTTGGTCATGTTGTGGGCGTCGTCGTACTCGTAGGTGTAGGTGCCGTAGCCGCCGGCGACCTGCTTGGTGAGGTCGGCGCCGTCGTAGGAGTAGTTGGCGTCGCTGTTGCCGGTGGAGGTGGCGGCCTTCAGGTTGCCCTCGGCGTCGTAGGAATAGGTTTGGACCGGCTCTTCCACCAGGGAGATGTTGTCGAAATAGGCGTCGTTGACATTGAAGTCGTAGGCCAGATTGAGGGTGATGGTGGAGACGGTTTTGCCGGACTGCTTGGGGGTAATGATGCAGGAGGCGTACTGCCAGTCGGTGTAATTGTCGTCGAAGGTGAGGTAGTGATAGTCCGGCGAGGAGGAATCGGTGTAGTTGACCATGGCGATGATGCCGAAAAAGCGCTTGTTACCGGAGTTGTCCCCGGCCATGTCGGTGGCGGAGGCGCAGTTGGGGGCAGAGGTTGCCTTGGCCCAGCCGGAGAGGAGATAGGTGCTGTCGGAGCTGCCGTATATCTTCACCGACTGATAGGCTCTGCGCTTACCGGAGAGAGAAGAGAGGATGTGCATGCTGTAGCCGTCCTTGGCGCCCTCCGTGATGGGGCAGGCTTTGCTGGAGGTATAGGTCCACCAGGTGGGGTCCAGAGACCGGTCCGGCGTGCCGGCGTTCCACAGCTCGAAGGTGCCCATTTGCACCAGGTTGACGGTGGAGGCGCCGCTTTCGGAGGTGTCGGATTTGGTGACCTCCAGCTGCATGTCGTCGAACGCGCCGTAGCCGTAGGCGTTTTGCTGCATGGCGCAGACCCGGTACCAGCCGGAGGAGGCGGGGGTATAGGAGACTTCCAGACGGGTCCAGCCGTCGTTGACTGCGGTGCTGGTGGAATCACCGAGGACCTCGCTGGCTGCCAGCTTTCCACCGGAGGTGGTCTGGAACTGCAGCAGAAGGCCGCCGTCCAGGCCATAATAGGGAACCACGGAGGAATTGGCCCAGGCGGAGAAGGTGTAGCTGACGCCTTGGGTGAGGTAGACTCGCTGGTACATACCGGCGTGGCAAGAGCCGCCGGAGAGGGAGACCTGAGCCTTGGGCACGTAGGTTTTTAACAGGTATTTGCCGGTGCGGGGCATGAGATTTGCGCTGTACTCCGTGACGACATTTTTCAAGGCCGCATTTCCGGTGGTTCCGGTGGTGCGGAAGAGGGTCCATTTAAATGAGGAGGTGTCGTCCGTTTTTTCAAAGCCGCTGTTATGCAGGAGATTGGCCGCCACATAGCCGGTAGCGGCGGCTCCGGAGACGCGGTTTTTGGTCTTGGTGCCGGAGTTTGCCGTGTAGGAGGTGGTGGAGATGCCCAGAACTTGGGACTTATCGTGATTGAACTGCACCACGTTGACGGTTTTGCCGGTGTGATCAAAGGTGTAGCGGACGACGGTATCATCGCCGGTGTCGGAGGTTTGGTCGGGGCCGTAGAAGCGGTACTCTTTCATATATGGACTGTATACCCAGAGGTGCCACCGGTTTCCCACGGTTTCGGCGGCGGTGATGGAGGAGGCGGCAAACTCCCGCACCTTCTGGACGCACAGCGTCTTCCGGAAGTTCCGGTAAGTGAAGCCCACGCCGACCTGGGCCTCGCCGTCGTAAGCCTTGGTCAGAGCGCCGGTTGAGGCGTCGTATGCATACCGGGCGACGGCGCCGTCGGGATAGGTGACGGTGGACAACCGGGAGGCTCCGGCTACGGTGGAATACGAGAAGGTGGTTTTCCGCCCGCCGGTGTCGGAGACGGAGGCCAGACGGTTCCCGCTGTAGGTCAGGGTGAACAGCGTGGTGGGGGTGGAGACGCCGTCATTCAGCCGGATGATTTTGCTGACATAATTTGCCGTTCCGCTCTTGGGCTTCCAAGCGGTGGAGGAGGCGCTGTAGCTGCCGCCGTTGTACAGAATGTAAACGGCGTTTCCGTCGGCATCGCCGATTTTGGTCAGATATCCGTTGTAAAACTCCCGGACGTTGTCCTTTTTGTCCTTGAGGGTATAGGTGGAGCCGCTGACGGTGAGGGACAGGCCCAAACCCTCGTCGTCGGTATACGGGCTGGACTGACCGGTTTTCAGGAAATAATGCTCGGTGCCGTCGGCGTCGTTGTAAATGTAATACGTCAATTCGTCGGGGTCGGTGGAGACGGTCTTCAGGACAATGGACTCCTGAACGGACAGCTTCCAGCCGGCGCCGGCTTTCATGGCACTGTAATGGACGGTGTGAATGCCTGCCTGGTCCGAATTCAGGAATTCCTCATTGCGAGAGGCGGAGTTGTAAAATAGGGCCAGGTCAAAGGGCAGGGTGTTGCTGGACGCGGAACCAATGGAATTGGTCAAAATCAGCTGGGAGGTGTAGTCGCGGATGAAGCCGGTTCCGGCCCGGCCTGCCGATACGGTCTGACCGGTGAAATAACCTTCCGTGCCGACCTGGTTCCGATATTGTACGATTAAGTAGGGGAAGTAATAGCTGCCGTAGGTGAAAAAGGCGACCTGGGCGCACCGGGAGGCGCTGAGGCTTTCTGCGACGTCCATGGCCAGGACCCGTTTCTCCGTGCCGGATTCATACCATTTGGCGACGGCTCTGGAGATGTTCCAGGAGACGTAGCTGCCCCGGCTGGAGGAGGAAATGGCGCAGTAGTCTTCTACTGTGCCGGAGTAAGCGGGCATGGTATTCCAGGTGATGCCCTTGACCCAGCCGGCGTAGGTCCGACCGGCGGGTTTGTCTCCCGTCACTTCATGGAGCTGGGCATGGATCTGCGGGAGCCCCACGCTGGTATAGCCGTTTCCCATAACCCGGAATTGTACGCCGGCTCCCGTAACGGAGCAATTGGTGGGGATGGAGGGCAGATTGCCGAAGTACAGGAGGGCCTTCATCTGCTTGACCTGCGTGCCGTTATACGTTCCGGAACCGTAGCCCAGGTATAGCTGGGAGCCGTTTCCGGCCGTGTTGGGCAGACCGGAGCGGGTGAAGCCGGTGGCGATGGAGTTGGAGTTGTTCCGGGAGGACACGATCAGGGAGGGATCGATGACCACAGGGAAGGACCGTTCCTCTCCGTTGATCCAGGCGGCGTCCGCCTGGACGAGCAGATCGTAGCAGGTTTCGGAGACCATGCGCAGGGTGTAGCTGACCTGGTCCGACATGTTCAGACCGGCGTCTATCATGTAAGGAGCCGGAATTTCGTAGACGGAATCCCCATCCTGGTTGTGGAATAAAATGGAGCCGTCTTCCTGCATGTCCGGGGTCAGATTGGTGAGCTGCATTCGGAATTGAAACGAATAGCTGCTCTGGGGCTTCTCGATCACAATCGACTCCTTGACGTGATAGCCGGTCACCATGTACTGGAGGGATACGCCGTCGCGAATCTGGTCGTATTGGACGGTAGAGCCAATTTTGGACGGTGTGATGGGATCCGGGGCAGTGGCGCCCATACCGGCGCTGCGCTCCGACGTGGCAGGCGAGGCATACTCTGCAGGCTCTGCAGCTTCGCCGTCCCCTGTGCCGGTGAGAACGGTGCCGTCGGGATTGGTCACAACGGCGGGAACGCCGGTTTCCTCCGGCGCGGTTTCTTCCGGCCCCTCCAAGGAACCGGACTCCGCCTCCGGAGTGTCCGGGCCGGTGGGGTCTAAAAAACCGGCTGATTCCGTTGCAATCGGTTCCGGAGCGGTCGCCTCGGGTTGGGGACTGGTTGCCTCCGGTGACGCTGTGGCGGCGGGCTCCGATGGGACCTGGGCCTCCGGAACCTCCCGGATGTCATGTTCTGACCCTTGGAAAGAGAAATCCGCCTCCGGCGCGGAGGAAGCCGCCGGAGTCTCTTCGGCAGAGGCTGTGTACGGCTCGGATGGCGCCTCTGCTTCGGGAGCTGCCGCCGGACCGGCGGGCGCACGGCTTACGACCTCTCCGCCTGCCTGGGAATCCAGCAGGGAGAAGACAATGCCGGAGTCGCCGTAGCCGGCGATGTGCAGAGGTTGACCGGCAAAATAAGCTGCGGCAAAGGCGTTTGCGGAGGCGCCGTTGACAGCGGAGTAAACCGGTTTCCCGGCAGAGATGCCGGGCGCATTCCAGTCTCCCATTTCTGCCGATGCGGTCAGCTTCATGGTGTTGTCAATTTCCGCCCAGGCGCCTGCCTGGGTTTCATAATGAACCGGAAAACCGTAATCCACAGCAATGCAGCTGCCGTCTGCCAGCTGGAAATGCTTTTCCGTTTCTTCTCGAAGCCCGGTGATCTCGCCGGACACGGCGTCGGATGTCAGGCTGGGGACGTCTTGGGGGTAAATTTCGGCGGCGTTGTCGTAATCCTCCAGAACCGGCAGCATCCCGTCGTCTCCGGAGTCGCGTTCCGAGTCATCCCAACCCAGATCGGTGATTTCACCGGCGGTTTCCTCGCCGCCGGTTTCCGCCAGGGCGCGCAGAGGCAGAAGCTGTCCCGTCAAAACGACGGCCAACAGCAGGGAGAGTCCCTTTTTCCAGATGTTTGTTTTCATACGATCGTTCCTTTCTCTTTTGATTATTTGCTGATCCTTACATGGCGTGCGGTGTGTGCGGCAGTACACAGAGCCTTGCCGTGTATGGAAAAAGCTCGATATCAGGATGGAGCGCGCCTGTATAGTCGGGAGCCCATATGTCGCAAGGAGGAACGCAGGGGGCAAACGGCCGGTCCCGGAGGATATCTCCTGGGGAAGGCGGATTGCCCCCGGATGCCTGCTGTTGCCGGGGTAGGAAGGGAACTTGGTATCTGATGCAGGGACACAATGAATGGATTGAGAAAGAACTGTAAAAACACTACACTGAAATTTTAACAGAAAATGTACAACATTTCAACAAAAAGGACAAAATTTTTGTTCCAATTCAACAAAAGCAGAAAAAGCAATTTGTAAAATTAAAGCCCGGAATATCAAATGAAAAAACGGTATGGACACTGCCATACCGTTTGTAGAAATGTGTGAAGTTGGGATTTAATTTGGGTATTCGTACTCAAAAGAAGCGAGGGGAGATTCCAGGGAAAAACAAATATGCGAATCCTTCTCCAATGTATAGCCGGCCAAGCAGGCGGCGCTTTCGTGAATTGTTCGCCGCATAACGCCGCCCACCGGGGCGCAAAGCGGCTGCGCGGACTTTTCCAGCAGCCGGGCGGTCAGGCGCAAGGAGCCCTGCTGCACCGTGACGGCGCCGCCTCCAATGGTAACCGCTCTGGCGCCCAGATAGGTGGCCAGCCGGTATTCCCGGCCGCGCCAAAGGACCACGCCGATGACGCCTGTGAAGCGAAAGCCTGCCAGAGGGATCTCTGCGACGCAAAGTACCAGCGAACCCTCCGGGAAACAGCACTGGGTCCAGATGTACGCCCGGGGAAAAGAACGGCCCCGGTCTCCCTCCAGATATCCCACGGCATTCTGAAACAAATAGGGAACATCGTTGATCTGCAGCGCCCCGTTGACCGTGTGCAGCATACTGCGGATGCTGTGGCGGCACTCCATAAAAGGCAGGCAGCAGAACGGACCCATGATGTCGTATCGGAGGGGAGAAAAGGGGCCGAAGCGAAGGGAGCCCTCCGCATGCAGGCCCTCGCCGTGTAAGTGCAGCTCGATCCCGGCGGCGGAAAAGCGGTTTTCCCCGATTGTAATCTCCAATTTCCGCCGGGGAAAGGGCGCATCGGGGAAGGAGAGGCTCCAGGAGGCGCGGCGGGTAATGAGCTGGATGGAACAGGATTTTTCCCCGTTTGCCTTATGCAGCGCAGGGATGACGGCAATGGTCTCCTGTTCCGATTGGCATTTAAAATACCAGCCGAGAAAATAACGGCTCATAGGCAGATCCCCCCATGGAAGATTTCCCATATTCTTCCACCCGGCGGGGGATCTTATACCGCAAGCCTTACGGCCGGCAGGTTTCCCACACAAACTCTGTGGTGGATTCCGCCGTTTCTCCGGCCCGGACCAAGGAGCTGGGCCAGCCGGGGTGATTGGGGGCGTCGGGAAAGAATTGCGTCTCCAGGCAGACGCCGCTGCGTTTGCCGTAAGCAACGCCGCCTTTGCCGCGAACGCAGAGGGAATTTGCGGTATAGACCTGTATGCCGGGCCGGTCGGTATACACCGAGAGCACCCGCCCCGTCTCGTTGCAAACCAGGCGGGCGGCAGGGCCTGCGCCGGGGTCCAGGACAAAGTTGTGATCCAGGCCCCCTTGGGGCGCCAGCAGAGGGTGGTGGGAATCCAGCCCCAGGGCCTTGGGCGTGCGGAAGTCCAGAGGGGTCCCCGCCACGGGCAGCAGACGGCCGGTGGGAATCGAGGCGTGGTCTACCTCCGTAAATTGTCGGGCCCGGAGCTGCAGGGTCTGTGACATGGCCGCCTCCGGGCGGTCCTGTCCGGCCAGGTTGAAATAGGCGTGATGGGTCATATTGAACACCGTATCCCGGTCAAAGCGCCCCTGGTAACGAATCTGCAGGCGGTTTTCCTGCAGCGTATAGGTCACCGCCACCCGTCCCCCGCCGGGGAAGCCCTGATCCCCGTCGGGGGTTTCCAGGGACAGGGTGATGGAGCCGGGCGTGTACCGGTCGACCTGCCACATCCGGTGAAACCAGTAGTCCGGGCCGCTGTGCAGATTGTTGGGACCCTCGTTGGGGGTGAGGGAAACCTCCTGCCCGCCTAAAAAGAAAGCGGACCGGCCGATCCGGTTGGCATTCCGGCCGACGACGGCGCCCAGACAGCCGCCGTGCTTCCGGTAGTCTCCGGCGGTGTCGAAGCCCAGGACGACGTCGGACGCCGCTCCGGTGCGGTCCGGGACCAGCAGGCGCACCAGGGTGGCGCCGAAATCCGAGATTCCGGCGGTAATGCCGCCGCTGCAGATGGAATATAAATGGGCGGCCTCTCCGCCCGGTAAAAGACCGAAGTTTTGGATCATAACGAAGCTCCTCCGCTGAAAAAGTGACGCCGGTACCCCATGGAGCAGGGCGTTTGCTGTCATAATACCTGCCGGATTTCCAAAATGCAACCTTGATTTTGGAAGAGGATTTTATCATTTTCCGGAAGAAACCGGCTCTGCTTGCCCTGGAAAAAATGGGATTCACCTGCCGCAAAATCCCGAATACAAAATTTGGGGTTTTGGGGCTTGCAATCAACACAAGATGTTGTATAATAGAGGGGCGCTGTCCACAAGACCTCCTGAGAAGCTGGAGGGAGGAGCAACAGCGGGGAATACCCCGGCACCAAAAAAGGAGAGGAGACCCCCATGAAAATCATCAAGCGCAACGGCGCGGAGGCCGTTTTCGACATTTCAAAAATAGAGTCCGCCGTCACAAGAGCCAACGCCGCAGTGGCGGAGCAGTACCGGATGACCCAGACCCAAATCAGCCGGATTGCCGAGAGCGTGGCCCTGAGCTGCCAGGAGCTTGGCCGCAGTCCCGCCGTGGAGGAGATTCAGGATCTGGTGGAGAAGGCGATTATGGCCCACGGCGCCTTTGAAGTGGCCAAGCAGTACATCACGTACCGCTATACCCGGAGCCTGATTCGGAAATCCAACACCACCGACGACCGGATTCTCTCCCTCATCGAGAGCAACAACGAGGAAGTCAAGCAGGAAAACGCCAACAAGAACCCCACCGTCAACGCCGTGCAGAGAGACTATATGGCCGGTGAGGTGTCCAAGGACATTACCCGCCGCCTTCTTTTGCCGAAGGAAATTGTGGAGGCCCATGAGGCGGGCATCATTCACTTCCATGATTCGGATTATTACGCCCAGCATATGCACAATTGCGACCTGGTGAATCTGGAGGATATGCTGCAAAACGGCACGGTCATTTCCGGCACCATGATTGAAAAGCCCCATTCCTTCTCCACGGCCTGCAACATTGCCACCCAGATCATTGCCCAGGTGGCCTCCAACCAGTACGGCGGGCAGTCCATCAGCCTGACGCATCTGGCGCCCTTTGTCCAGGTGAGCCGGGAGAAGATCCGGGCCTCTGTCCAGCGGGAGCTCCGGGAGTTTGCGGTTGCGCCGGATCCGGAGACGGTCTCCCGGGTGGTGGAGGAGCGGCTGCGGGAGGAAATCCGCCGGGGCGTTCAGACCATTCAGTACCAGGTGGTGACCTTGATGACCACCAACGGTCAGGCCCCGTTTATCACCGTGTTTATGTATCTGAATGAGGCCAAGAACGAGCAGGAGAAAAAGGACCTGGCGGTGATCATTGAGGAGATGCTCCTGCAGCGGTGCGAGGGCGTCAAGAACGAAAAGGGCGTCTGGATTACCCCCGCGTTCCCCAAGCTCATCTACGTCCTGGAGGAGGACAACGTCCGGGAGGGGACTCCTTACTGGTACCTGACCCGGCTGGCTGCCCGGTGCACCGCCAAGCGGATGGTGCCGGATTATATCTCCGAGAAGAAAATGCTGGAGCTGAAGGTGGACAAGAACGGCCGAGGCCACTGCTATACCTGCATGGGCTGCCGGTCCTTCCTGACGCCCTATGTGGACGAAAACGGACAGCCCAAGTACTACGGCCGGTTTAATCAAGGCGTCGTCACCATCAACCTGGTGGATGTGGCCCTGTCCTCCGGCAGGGATGTCAAGAAGTTCTGGGAAATTTTCGACCAGCGGCTGGAGCTGTGCCACCAGGCGCTGCTGTGCCGCCACAACCGGCTGAAGGGGACCCTTTCCGACGCCGCGCCCATTTTGTGGCAATACGGCGCCCTGGCCCGGCTGGAAAAGGGCGAGCCCATAGACCGCCTCCTGTACGGCGGCTATTCCACCATTTCGTTGGGCTATGCCGGACTATACGAGTGCGTGAAGTACATGACCGGGCACTCTCACACAGAGCCGGAGGCGACGCCCTTTGCCCTAGAGGTGATGCAGCACATGAACGATGCCTGCGCCGGTTGGAAAAAGGAACACAACATCGACTTCAGCCTCTACGGCACGCCCCTGGAGTCCACAACCTATAAGTTTGCCAAGTGCCTCCAGCAGCGTTTCGGCAAGATCCCCGGCATCACCGACAAGAGCTACATCACCAACTCCTATCACGTCCACGTGACCGAGCCCATCGATGCGTTCACCAAGCTGGCCTTTGAGGCGCAGTTCCAACGGCTGAGTCCCGGCGGCGCCATCAGCTATGTGGAGGTGCCCAATATGCAGAACAACATCGACGCGGTGCTGGAGGTCATGCAGTTTATTTACGACAATATTATGTATGCCGAGCTGAATACCAAGTCCGACTATTGCCAAGAGTGCGGCTTTGACGGGGAGATTGAGATTCAGGAGGACCCCGACGGGAAGCTGGTCTGGACCTGCCCTCAATGCGGGAACCGGGATCAGAGCAAGATGAACGTGGCTCGCCGGACCTGCGGCTACATCGGAACCCAGTACTGGAACCAAGGCCGGACGCAGGAAATCCGGGACCGGGTGCTTCATCTGTAATGTGTAGCGTCACTATCGTTTTGCCGGAACCAGAAGACGGGACGGTTGCAAAATAGACTTTTCAGAAATTCTACCTAATATTTTAGCGGGAGAAACCACGAGTTTTCGTGATTCCTCCCGCTATTTCTAACTTTTGGAGAGGGGGATTTTGCAACGTGCCCGTAATTTATACTTTTGAAAATTAGATGCCGCTTCCGGTAAACTGCAGGAACCGCAGCATGACGCCGGAGAAATGGACTTCATTGGCGGTTATGGATTCGTGTTTATCCCGGAGGAGGGCGTTGGCATCGTCCGACCAGGAGATTTCCGTCAGCGTCTCTTTCTCCAGCCATTCTGCTGTGACTTCTCTGGAAACGTGGTTGCTCTCGTTGTGCTCATAAAAGTCTAATAGGTGCGCTTGCGTCTCCGAATCCAGATATTCCGCCGGGGAGGCGTCTCCGGTCCAATACAGCCAATGAGCGCCGGGCTCTTTTTCATTCAGGGTGCTGCGCGTCAGCCGGCCGCCTATGAGGTGATAGACAGCCGGTTTGTCTTGGCTGCCGGGACCGTATTGCGCAATCATCCGGGCCTGGAGGGCGGCCATGTCCGTCCCGTCGGGGAAACAGAGCTGCACGTCGTAAAGACCGAACTGTTCCTCCCCGTCATATTGGTTGAAGGTAAATTTGGCATAGTGGGACGTTGCGCCCAGATAGTCCAAGTCCTGGGCGATCAGAACCCAGGTCCGTTCGTCGGCGGACGCTTCCTCAGGCGACGCTTCCGAGGTCGTCTCTTCGTTGTACAGGATTTGGCTGTCCTGGAGATCCAGAGCGTCCAGGACGGCCTGGGGCGTGCTGCCCCAAGGAGCGCCGGGAAATTCCAGAAGCGCCGCATCGGAAGAGTCGCCCTGCCGGGCGCAGCCGGGCGCGGCGACCAAGGCCAAAATCAGAACCCATGCCGGTAATTTCAGTTTTTTCATGTTCATCCCTCCATACACAGTCGTCTTCTCAAAATCCGGCGCCGTTTCCGTGCCGGGTTGCTGCTGCGGCCCAATTTTTGCAAGAGAACCGGGGGAGCTTACCGTACGGTATGCCTGCTTCCTCTGCAATCCATGCAGTCCTACACTTTGAAATTATTTTATCGCAGAAAAGCTTGTGCGTCAAGGACTTTGTTACATATTACAAAAATAAATCGATTCGGACTTGCTTGATCGACCTTCGGCGGGAATCTTTTTGAGGAACATGAAACCGAGTCGGCCGCCGTTTGCGGCCCTTGACTTTTTGACCGGAGACGGTATAATAAGATGTACGGTTTTGATTTTTTGGGCGTACAGCCCATATTTTTTTGGAAAGAGGAGCGACGACTATGGTATATCGCATGAAGATCGCCGGTCTGGAGCGGGATTTGCCCATCTGTAAGGTGGCGGAGGACCTGTACATCGGCGCTTTTGTCATTTTTGGCGATCAGGAGCTCACGGTGGCCGCTGCGGGGGAGCTGCTGAAGATTGCGCCTGCCTATGACTATCTCATCACGGCGGAGGCCAAGGGCATTCCCCTGATTCATGAGATGGCCCGGCAGCATGGGGATCGAAAATACATGTTGGCCCGCAAGGGACCGAAGCTGTACATGACCGGCGTTTTTGAATCCACCGTGCACTCCATTACCACGGCCAAGGAGCAGCACCTGTACTTAGACACAGCGGATGCGGCCCTTATGGACGGGAAGCGAATCCTCATTGTGGACGATGTGATTTCCACCGGCGAATCTCTGTCTGCTTTGGAGAATCTGGTGGAAAAAGCAGGCGGTACCATCGTCGGACGTATGGCCATTTTGGCCGAGGGCGACGCCCAGGACCGGGGGGATATTCTGTATCTGGAGAAGCTGCCTCTGTTCCATGCGGACGGAACCGTTCGGGAGTAAACCAAGCCCTGGAAACAAGCTGCTGCAGAGAAACGGCCGTTTCTCTGCAGCAGCTTTTTATGGATTGCCGCCTGCCGCCGGAGGATGGTCTTGGATGTACCGGTCCAGGAGCGCGGCGGTGTCCCGGACAAACCGGGCGCAGGGACGGCTGTGATAAAACGCCTCGGTTCGCGGCGTCGGAACGGCGCTGCTGTCCGGGTTTTGGAGCAGCTCCCGGCAGACGATGGAGCCGTTTTGTTTTCGGAAAGCGGCGGCAAGCTCCTGGACCCGGGCGTAGTGGGCGGCTTTGACGGAATCGTCGCCCGGCTCCTCGTAGCCGTACAGCCACCCCAGGACCAGAAAGGCCCCGGACAGAGCGCCGCAGATCTCCCGCATCCGGCCCACGCCGCCGCCGAAGGAAGAGGACAGCCGCATGGCCTCCGGGCGGGAGAGGCCCGTTACGTCGCAAAATGCGGTAAACACCGCCTGGGCGCAGTTGCAGCCCTCGTGGAATCTGGCATCGGCAATTTCACCGTGATTCATCTGGCTTTCCTCCGGTATTTCAGAATCGGCGCCGCATAACGGCATCCTCACTATACCACGCCCCCGGCAATTTCGCAAGGTTGTCCCGTTGACACGGGGGAAAAACCAGGTATACTAAAAGAGGACTTGGAATTTTGCTGAAAGGTGAGGGAAAAACATGAAGGTGAAAGTAACTGCCGACAGCACCTGCGACCTGTCGCCGGAGCTTTTGGCGCGCTATGACGTGACCCTGGCTCCGCTGACCGTGATCAAGGACGGGCAGGCGTTTGCAGACGGCGTGACCATCACACCCCGGGATATTTTTATGCATGTGGCCGCCGGTGGGAGCTTGTGCTCCACGGCGGCCGTGAGCGTGGGAGAGTACCAAGCTCTTTTTTCCCGCTACGCCGGGTCCTGCGACGGATTGGTTCATATTACGATTGGCGGGGAGTTTTCCACTTGCTACCAAAACGCCTGCCTCGCCGCAGCGGAATTCCCCTATGTGCGTGTGGTGGATTCCCGCAACCTGTCCACAGGACAGGGGCATGTGGTCCTGGAGGCTTGCCGGTTGGGGGAGCGGTGCACCAGCCTGGACCAGCTCTGCCGGGAGCTGGAGGAGCTGACCGGCCGCGTGGAGGCCAGCTTTTTGCTGAGCCGGCTGGATTACATGGTCAAGGGCGGACGCTGCTCCGCCGTGACGGCTCTGGGGGCCAATCTTTTGAATTTAAAGCCGTGCATTGAGGTGCGGGACGGAAAAATGCAGGTGGTAAAGAAATATCGGGGTTCTTTTGCCAAATGCCTGGCCCATTATGTGAAGGACCGGCTGGACGGCCGTCCGGAGCTGCGGCGGGACCGGCTTTTTATCACCTATACGCCGGTGGAACCGGATTGTCTGGAGGCGGTTCGGACTGCGGCGCAGCAATACGGCCATTTTCAGGAGGTCTATGAGACCTCTGCCGGCTGCACGGTCTCCTGTCACTGCGGCCCGGGGACTCTGGGCGTTCTGTTTATCCGGCAGTGAGGGGAGGCGATGGTATGTACGCAGACTGCCACATCCATATGGTCTTGGACGGCGTTTACTACAAAGACGCCATTGCGGCCCATGGGGACGGCCCCCGGGAGGACCTGATTCGCCGCCGACTGGCGCGCTACCGGGAATTGGGCTTTGTGTACCTGCGGGACGGCGGGGACCGCTGGGGGGTAGGACTCCGGGCCCGGGCGCTGGCGGCGGAGTACGGCATCACATACCGGACGCCGGTCTTTCCCATTTACAAGCGGGGCCATTACGGCGGCTTCATCGGCCGGGGCTTTGACAGCTGGGAGACGTACCGGGCGCTGATCCGAGCGGTGCGGGATGCCGGAGGGGATTTCATCAAAATTATGATTTCCGGCCTGATGGATTTGAACCGGTTCGGCGTCCTCACGGAAGAACCCCTGGACGGGCAGGAGATTCGGATCATGATCGAAACGGCCCACCAGGCGGGCCTGGCGGTGATGGCCCATGCCAACGGCACGGATGCGGTTCTGGCTGCCGCAGCGGCCGGAGTGGACTCTGTGGAGCACGGGGCGTATTTGCATCGGGAGGCCTTGGCCGCGATGGCGGAGGCCGGCGTGATCTGGGTTCCCACCCTGGCCACCGTGGGGAATCTCCGGGGAACGGGCCGCTATCCGGAGGATACGGTGCGCCGGATTCTGGCGGCCGCCCAGGAGCGTGTCTCTTGGTTTCACGATATGGGGGGCTTGGTGGCGCCGGGCTCCGACGCAGGCGCCTACGCGGTGCCCCACGGGCAGGGGGGCCTGGACGAATACCGCCTTTTGACAAAAGCCCTGGGTCCCGCTGCCGCCGGGGCGCTGGAGGCGGGGATTTCTGCCCTTCGGAACAAATTTTAACGGCGCCCGCCTGGTCCGGTTGAGAAAGGGCAGGCAAGCGAGTTCCGGGCTGCTTCAGACGCAGAGGGCCGGTACGTTGTGCCGCCAGACCGGGCGAACCACCAGATACAGTAGCCTATCAAAAAACCTCCCGATTTTTTGTGGTTTCTTCTGAACCGGCCCGGGTTGTGTCTGGGGGCGGGGTGTGGTATAATGAGGGAGAACAGGGGGAAACCTGCTGAAAGATCTGCTTTTTCGCCGCGTCATTCCTACCACCGGAATGACCGGTTTTTTGCCGGATGGCCACGGAGGACTGCCATGAACACCAAGGACCTGACCTTATCCCAAACGGAAATTCATAAGCTGCTCTGTGCAGGCAGCGGGGACGCTGTGCTGCTGCATTTGTATCTGCAATGCGGGAACTCCCTCCAGGAAGCGGAGACCGCCCTGGGGATGGGACAGGCCCGGTACTCCTGTGCGGCTGCCACGCTGCGGCAGCTGGGCCTGTGGCCGGAGGAGAGCGCCTTGCTGCGTCCGGCCCACCAGCCGCCCCAGTACACCGAGGAGGATGTGACCCAAGCCATGAACCACAGCGACGAATTCCGCCTGCTGGTGGGGGAGGTGCAGCGGACCTTGGGCCGGATTCTCACCACAGAGGAGCTGAAAATCCTGCTCTCCTTCCGGAACTACCTGGATTTGCCTGCCGAGGTGGTGAGTATGCTGGTGTGCTACTGCAAGGAACGCATGCGCCGCCGGGGCTCCAATCGAAATCCCTCTTTGCGTATGATCGAGAAGGAGGCTTACATTTGGGCGGAGCAGGGGATCAACACCCTGGAAGAGGCGGCCGCCTATATGCAGGCTCAGAATGCCAGACATACCCGGATGGCGGCCCTGATGCGCATGCTGCAGATCTCCGGCCGGAATCTGACGCCGGCGGAGGAGCGGTATGCGCAGGCCTGGCTGGATATGGATTTTGACTCCGAGGCGCTGCAGCTGGCTTATGAAAGGACTTGCCTGAACACCGGCGGGCTGAAATGGCCGTACATGAATAAGATCCTGCAGAGCTGGCACCAGCAGAACCTACATACCGGGGCGCAGATTCAGGCCGGAGATAAAAAGCCGGCTCCTCAGGCCCAGCGGGTGCAGGCGGGGACCGCCGCCCTGGGACAGATGGAGCGGGAGGCCATTGCCCGCATGCTGCGGGAGCAGGAACAGGAGGAATAGCCTATGGCATATTCAGGAGAGGTGCTGCGCCGGGCCCGGGAGCGTCTGGCCCAAGCCAGGTCGGAGCGGGAGGCGGAGAACGCCGAGCACCTGCGCCGGGCGTACCGCCAGGTTCCCCGGCTGGCGGAGATTGACCGCGCCCTCCGGCTTACCATGGCCCAGGCGGCCCGAACGGTGTTTCAGCAAGGCGGACAGGCCCAGGCGGAGTTTGACCGCATTCGCCAAGAAAACCGGGCGCTGCAGGCGGAGCGGGAGCGGCTGATTGAAGACAACTTCGAAGAGGGCTTTTTGGACGACGCGCCGGTCTGCGCCGTTTGCGGCGGCACCGGCTATGTGGGCTCGCAAATGTGTGAGTGCCTCCGGGAGCTGTGCCGCCAGGAGCAGAAAAAGGAGCTGACCCTTCTGACGGGAGCGGCCAGAGAGACCTTTGAGGGCTTCCAGCTGAGCTATTACTCCGATCAGCCGGACCCCAATCTGGGCGTCAGCCCCCGGGCGGTGATGGCCGGGACGCTGCAGACCTGCCGGCGGTACGCCCAAAGCTTCACTCTGAAGTCCGGCAATCTCCTGCTCAACGGGAATCCGGGCCTGGGGAAGACCTTTTTGTCCGCCTGCATTGCCAGGGCGGTGGCCGACGGCGGCTACAGCGTGGTGTATGAGACGGCGGTGCACTTGTTTCAGCGCCTGGAGGAGGCGAAATTTTCCGACTCCCAGGAGGCCAGACACCGGGCGGAGAAGTATACCGCCTGCGACCTGCTGCTGATTGATGATTTGGGGACGGAGCTTACCACCCAGTTTGTCAGCTCCGCGCTGTACACCGTTCTGAACGACCGGCTGCTGGCGGGCCGTCCTACGGTGGTCTCCACCAATCTGCAATCCGATGAGATTGCCCTGCGCTACAGCCCCCAGATTGCCTCCCGGCTTTTGGGAAGCTACCGGCTGGTGGCCTTTGTGGGCCGGGACGTCCGCCTGCAGAAGGCTGCCGGGAAATAATACCATATCCATGAACACAGACAAAAAGGGCCGCAGCATGTGCTGCGGCCCTGAGCTTTGTTGGATTAATCCGCCACGTAAGGCAGCAGAGCGATCTGACGGGCGCGCTTGATGGCGACGGTCAGCTGGCGCTGATGCGCAGCGCAGGTACCGGTGGTCCGGCGGGGCAGAATCTTGCCGCGCTCAGACAGGTAACGGCGGAGCTTTGCGGTATCTTCATAATCGATGTGAGTCATCTTGTCCACGCAAAAGTTACATACCTTTTTCCGCTTGCGGGGACGGGCACGATCGTTAGCCATGATAATCCTCCTTTTTTGTAAACTCTCTTTTGGAAAAGCCTTAGAACGGCAGCTGGGCGTCATCGTCCTCCAGCATGGCAAAATCCGACGCAGGCGCGCTGGCCGGCGCGGCGTAGCTGGGGGCCGCCGGGGCGGAATAGCTGCTGCCGGCGGCGTAATTGTTGCCGCCGTAACTGCTGCCGGAGGCATAGCTGCCGCCGGATTCGCTGTCCCGCTTGCTGTCGCCGAAGTAGACGTTATCCGCAACGACCTCGGCGCTGCGGCGTTTGTTGCCGTCTTTGTCGTTCCAGTTGCGGATTTGGAGCCTGCCGGAAACGACGGCCATGCGACCCTTGGTGAAATACTTGGAGACAAACTCCGCCGTATTGCGCCAGGCTACGATGTCGATGAAATCCGTTTCCTTCTCGCCGGTTTCCTTGGAACCGAAATCCCGGTCAACCGCGATGGAAAAGGACGCCACGGCGATTCCGGTGCCGGTGCGGCGAAGCTCCGGGTCCCGGGTCAGGCGGCCCATGAGAACAATGTGATTCAGCATGGTGAGCCTCCTTACACCTCTTCGTCGGTGATGATGTGGCGGATGACGCCTTCGGTGATGTTGAGCACCCGGTCCAGCTCAGCGGGGAACTGGGGCTTGCACTCGCAGATCATCCGGACGTAGTAGCCCTCGGGCAGATCGTTGATGGGGTAAGCCAGGCGGCGCTTGCCCAGCTCATCCAGGCTGACAATCGTACCCTCCGCTTCTACCATCGCCTTGAACTTTTCCACAAGAGCGGCGATCCCTTCCTCGCCCACAGCGGGGTCGATGATGTAGATCACCTTGTACTTGGCGGAAATCTTAGCCATGTTTTGCACCTCCTTTTGGACTTTTGGCCGCCGCGGCTACGGCGGCAAGGATGCCTGTCAAATCACAGGCCCAAACAGTATACCGGATTTTTCCGGAAATGTCAAGAAAAATCCGCATTTTTGCACCCCATATGGGGCAATTACAGAAGACAGTGCTCCAGCTCCTGCAGAAAGCGGCGCAGGGATTCCGGATTCAGGCGGTAATAGGTGCTGGTCCCCCGCTTGGAGGTAGTGACGAAGCCCTCGTTTGTGAGCAGATTCATGTGATGGGAAACGGTGGCAGGAGCCAGACCGATTTTTTCCGCGATGTCCTGCCCGTTGCATTCGCCGCCCTTCAGGGCTTTGAGAATCGCCAGGCGGCTTTTGTCGCCCATGGACTTCAGGCGGCTGACCAGGTTGGCGGACTGGTCGGAGTATTTTTCGATTAAGGCGGTGAGCGCTTCATAATAAACGCCGAAATAGATTTGATTGCCGGTAAAGTTCCAGCTTAGGCCGTGAAAGCCCATGAGGAAGGGAAAAACCGTGACCATCTCCGGCTGCGCGGAGACGTTTAAATTGGAAAATACGCGGCATGGGTCGTCTCCAATTTGATCCCGGGCAAAGGCGGCGGTTCGGCGGCACAGCCCCGCGACGTCGGGCAAATGCTCCAGGAACAGGCCGGTGGCTTTGCGGAGAATGACGTCCAGCTCCTCCAGATAATCGTCCATGGAATAATACAGGGCGGTACAGACCCATTTGACGTCTTCCGTGCAGCCGCTTTTCAGCAGATACCGGATAAGGTCGTCCAACCGGCAGACGTGGCGCAGGGCGCTCTCCGGAATGTCCAGAAAGCGGCTGATGGTCTGTCGGATGGCGCCTAGCTTTTCCTCCTCCTGGAGGCGGCCGTAGCGGATGCCGGATTTCAGGGCATCATACAGAGGCCAGGCCAGGGAGGTGGTGCCGTTGCTGCGGGCTGCAAAGAAGAAGCGAAGGCGGTCTTCTTGGACAGAAAGATTGGAGTTTACATAACTCTCGACCTCCAGCAAAGGCTGCAGCAGGGGCTCCAATTCAAACATGGGAATGTCGTATCGGTCCGAGAGATAGTGCCGGATTTCCTCGATGTTGTGCTGGGCGTCCGCCTCCGGGCGAAAACGGCGTTCCAGCAAAAAAATACACTCTGCCTCCGGGCAGATCCAGTCAGAAAAATGAACGTCCATAGGATACCCCTTTTCTCTCCGCTATTTCGATTCGGATCAAACAATCATATTGTAACGGGAATTTTTGCCGGTGTCAAGCCCTGAAAAAATGATGCATATCGAAAATTAAATAAGAAGCAGAATAGCAGAAATTTTAAAAAATTCCAGAAAAGCCACGAAAAATGGAAAATAATGCAGGAAATCGGCGCTGGGAATGACAATTCTCGCTGATTTCCGCGTTTCTGGTTTTATAAAAATCAAAAAAAACTTCGACAAAAATGAAAATAGGTATTGCGTTTTTCGATTTGCCGTGCTAGAATACTTTTACCGCGAATTCCCATTCGCAAAAATTCAGCTCAAAAGAAAGGAAGACAGACCATGAAGAAGAGACTATTGGCATGTTTGCTGGTCCTCTCTCTGTTCGCCACCGGCCTGGGTTTCGCCCCGGCGGCGCAGGCGGCGGAGGACGGGATCGCCGCGCAATGGACCACAAAGGAAAACCTGGCCCCGGCGGACCGGGAAATTGTGCTCCAGCCGGATGAAGGGACGCTTTCCGAGGATGACGGCAGTCGGATCTCCGACGAGAGCGTTCTGTATCAAGACAGCGACGTTGTGACGGTGATCGTGGAGCTGGAGGAGCAGCCGCTTCTGACCCGGGCCTCCGGCGACGTGGAGGTCTTCGCAGCCTCCGCCCAGGGCCGGGCTCTGGAGCAGGATCTGCGGGCGGCCCAGGAGAGAATCAAAGGAAAAATCCGGGCCATCAGCGGCGCCGTTTCCACCCAGTCTGTCAACGGCGTTTCCGACCTGGAGTACTCCTATACCACGGTACTCAACGGTTTCTCCATGAAGCTGCCCTACGGCGATATTGCCGAGGCCCGGCAGATCGACGGAGTCAAGCGCATCTTCGTGGCTGAGCAGTACAGTCTGCCCACCACCTACGGCGAGGATGAGTACACCATCTCCATGAGCAGCTCTGCCGGGATGGTGGGCGCCGACGAGGCCAATACCCTGGGCTACGACGGCACGGGCACCATTGTGGCCGTCCTGGACTCGGGCTTTGACGAAGACCATGAGGCCTTCTCCGTTATGCCGGAAAACGGCAAGTACGACAAAGCCGACATTGCCGGGATGCTGCAAGGTGAGCTGTCCTGCGGCGTAAGCAATGTGGACGAGGTGTACATCAATGAAAAGGCCCCCTTCGGCTATGACTATGCAAATGGTGATACCGATGCCAACGCGGTGGGCGAGTCCCACGGCGTCCATGTAGCCGGTACGGTGGCCGGAAACAACGGGGACGATTTCCGGGGCGTCGCGCCCAACGCTCAGCTGATGATCATGAAGGTCTTTGCCGATAATTCCGGCTCCACCGGCGACGATATCATCCTGGCCGGTCTGGACGACGCGGTGAAGCTGGGCGCCGATGCGGTGAATCTGTCCCTGGGCTCGCCCGCCGGCTTTGCCGAGTACGGCGATGAGGACGAGGAGGAGACGGACGGCTATCTCACCTATTCCGGCGTATATACCCGGGCGGAGGAGGCCGGCATCAATGTGATGATCGCCGCCGGCAACGAGACCTCTTCCACGTATTATAACCCTGCGGGAACCCAGCTGACCCTGGCCCAGTATCCGGACAGCGCCATTGTGGGTTCTCCCTCGACGCTGAAGGCAGCTGTCAGTGTGGCTTCCGTGGACAACGTGGGCTACTTCAAAAATCACATTCAGCTGGCCGACGGCTCCCGGTATGCCTACGATGACGCCGCCGATTACAACACCCAGACCTCCTACAACATCCTCAGCACCATGGAGGGGCAGACGCTGGAGTATGTGGCGGTGCCCGGCCTGGGCGAGGAGGCCGATTTTGAGGGCCTGGACCTCACGGGCAAGGTGGCGCTGATCCAGCGGGGAACCATCAATTTCGACGTGAAGGCCGCCAACGCCGCCGCTGTCGGCGCTGTGGCTGCTATCATCTACAACAACACGAATGAGGGCCCCTTTGTGGCGGCTCTGACGGAGAAAACCATCCCCGTCATCGGCGTTTCCAAGGAAGCGGGCGAGGCGATGCTGGCTGCCGGGACCCAAACCGTCAGCTTCTCCGCCGACTATTACGGCAAGGCGGAGAACCCCACCGGATGGCAGATCAGCTCCTTCAGCAGCATCGGCCCGGCCCCCAATCTGACGATTAAGCCGGAGATCTCCGCTCCGGGCGGCCTGATTTATTCCTCCGTCATTGGCGGCGGCTATGAAAGCATGTCCGGCACTTCCATGGCCACGCCCCATATGGCCGGCGAGGCGGCGGTCCTGCGGCAGTATCTCCGGGAGACTTATCCCGGCTTGTCCAACCGGGAGCTGGGCGAGCTGGCCAACAGCCTGCTGATGTCCACCGCCGTTCCCTCTCTGGACAACGCCAGCGGCACCTATTTCTCCGTCCGCCGCCAGGGCGCCGGTGTGGCCAATGTGTATAACGCCATTGTCTCCGGGGCGTACCTGTCTGTGGAGGGCTCCGACCGGCCCAAGGCGGAGGTGGGCTCCAGCCGGGACGGCGCGTATACCTACACCGCCACGGTGCACAACCTGACCGATTCGGCCAAGACCTATTCTCTGGACACCGCTGCGCTGGTGGAGACCATCACAGAGCTGGACGGGGTTTGCTACGTGGCCAATTCCGAAAAGCGGCTGTCTGCCGATGAGGTAGACGTGACCTACACCGGGCTGACCGGCGGCAAGCTCACCGTGGCCGCCAACGGCACGGCCACCTTCACCGTGACCATTGCCCTGACCGCGTCCGGTAAGGCGTACTTAGACGAGAATTTCCCCAATGGATCCTATGTGGAGGGCTTCACCTTCCTGACTGCGGAGGATGCCGGCGGTGTTTCTCTGAGCGTTCCCTTCCTGGGCTTCTATGGGGATTGGGGCTCTCTGGACGTCTTCGACGGGGATCCCGGCGAGACCGTGAATATGCTGGGCACTGCTCTGGCCGACATCGACAACTCCGGCTACGGCTATTTCCTGGGGGTGGATACCGAAACCGGCGCTTACGACGAATCCCGGCTGGCCTTCGCGCCCCGGCGGGCCAACCGGCAGCTGGTGGCCCGGGTGAGCCTGCTGCGAAATGTGGACCACCTGGAGGAAGTGATTACCGACGAGGCCGGTAACGTGGTTTACGACACCGGCGATTTGGGGATGCTGCGCAAAACCTACGGAGCCGCCACCATGACCGGCATCCAGTATACGGCGATCCTGTACACCCCCGGCTGGAACGGCCGGCTGATGAAGGACGGCGAGAACAACGTCGGCGATTGGGCTCCCGACGGCCAGTGGTACACCTATACCCTTCGGGCGACCCCCAACGGCGGGGAGGAGGAGCAGACCAAGTCCTTCCGGTTCTACCTGGACAACACCCAGCCTGCCATCGACGATGTCCAGCTGTACGAGGAGGACGGCAAGGTCATGCTGACCTGCCTGGCGTCCGATAACTTCTACCTGAAGCGCCTGCGGGTCATTGACAGTACCCAGGAGTACTATTACCTCATCGCCCAGGAAGAATTTGCCGCCGTTTCGGAGACGGGGCAAACCGTCCGGATTACCTTTGATGTGACCGATTTGGCCGCTACCTTGTCGGCCGACGGTAAGAACCCCGGCCGGGTGGGCCTCCTGCTGGAGGACGCGGCCCTGAACGAAAATCTGATCTTTGTGGACATCGGCCCCCAGAGCATGACCCTGGACAGCCTGTCCCTGGCAGTGGGAGAGAGCAAACAGGCTGCGATCTCCATTAAACCTGAGCGCATGGCGGGCACAAAGCTCACCTGGAGCTCTCAGGATCCGTCCATCGCAACCGTGGACGACAGCGGTATGGTCACCGGCGTTGCAGACGGCGAGACCATGATTACGGCCACGGCGGTCTCCGGCCTGACGGCTTACGCCAGAGTGATCGTGGGCAAGGGGACGCCGGTGCTCCTGACCTACGGCGAGGCGCCGGAGCTCAACGACCGCTTCCAGACCCAGGACGGCTTCTGCTGGAAGGTGGTTGGCTACGACGAGGTGCAGCTGATCGAGGACCAGAGTAAGGCCACGGATTATGACGCCAACTATGCCGATTTGACCGGCGACGTGGTCATTCCTTCCACCGTGGAGTACGGCGGAAAGACCTTCCGCGTGACCTCCATTGGGTATCAGGCATTTCGGAATAACCAGGGGATTACCTCGGTGACCATCCCGGAGGGCGTTACGGATGTGGGATATGCTGCATTCTTCATGTGTATGAAGCTGGCCAAGGTCTCCCTGCCGGACTCTCTGGAGTACGTGGACACCTATGCGTTCAACACCTTTATTGCTACAGAGTTTGACCGGGTACCGGCAAATCTGAAGTGGATTGGAGATTTCGCCTTCTACCAAGCCAAGATCGACACCCTGGACCTGCCGGAGGGCCTGACCCACATCGGCAACAAGGCCTTTTATCAATCCACGGTGAAGTCCCTCTCCCTGCCGGAGAGCGTCACGGAATACGGGGAGCATATTTTCTACGGCTGTAAGAACCTGTCCTATGTGGAGCTGCCCGGGAATATGAAGGAAACGCCGGAGGGCATTTTCTGGAACTGCACGTCTTTGAAGCGTATCAGCCTGCCCCAGGGCTTGACCAAAATTGGAAACGCGTCCTTCTACGGCTCCGGCCTGGAGCGGATCACCCTGCCGGACACGGTGACGGAGATTGACGACTGGGCCTTCGCCTGGCTCACCAATATGAAGACCATCGACATCCCGGACTCCGTGGAAACCATTGGCTTCAGCGCCTACATTTACGCCGCCGGAGTGGAGACCATCCGCCTGGGCGCCGGGGTGACGTCCGTGGGCAAGGACGCCTTCCACACCTGGAATGTGGACCTGGGCGAGGCGCCGGTGATGCAGGTGCAGACCGAGGCGGCTGCCACGGCCCTGCGGCGCAGCGGCTACGGCCAGGAGATCCTCCTGGACGGCGTGCCCTACACCGGCTACAACGGCGTGTCTTTCACCGACGGCACCTTCTCCTATATGCCCATCTCCGATACCGAGGTGCAGGTGGTTGGCTTCAACGACCAAACCGGCGAGACGGAAATCACCATGCCCGCCGAAGTCTACTGTGAGGGCGACGACCGGACCTATACTGTGACCAGTGTCAACGATAAGGTATTTTTCCAGAATCAGAGCATCTACAAGCTCCATTTGCCGGATACCCTGACCGATCTGGGCGAGCGGGCCTTTGACCAGATGTTCAATGTCTGTGAGGTAAACATTCCCCAGAATTTGGAGAATGTGGGCTATCAGGCCATGGGTTACCTGGGCTGGGACGGCAAGTCCATCGGCCTGGAGTTTAACAAGGATTTGGTTCTGGAGGTTCCCGGCACCATCGAGTTTATGGATGAGTGCGCCTTTGCCGGAAACCAGCACGGCGCCATTGTTGTGGGCGAGGGGCTCACCGAGATCGGAGATTATGCGTTTACAGGCTGCTACAATGCAACGTCTCTGACCCTGCCCTCTACCCTGGAGCGCATCGGCCTCAACGCATTCCAGGACTGCACCTCGTTGACCTCCGTGGAGCTGCCGGACAGTGTGACCTATATCGACGACAACGCTTTCGCCACGCTGGACCTGAAGACCATCGATTTGCCGGAAAACCTGGAATACATCGGCAGCAGCGCATTTAGTGCCTATGTCTACAACGAGGATTACACCGCCCAGTATTGGGTGGGTCCCCAGTATGTAGAACTGAACGGCAAGCTGAGCAGGCTGGGCTACAACGCCTTCCGGCCGGATGCGGACATTGTGGCGGTCCTCAACAGCCAGAGAAATCTGGTGGTAGAGTACTCCAACCTGGAGAAGCTGCCCACGGTGTGCTGGGACGGCAAGACCGACATTCCCTTTAACGACGGTTCCGTCATTCCCGCCGGTACCACCGTCACCGTCACTGGGGACGTGACCATCGACGGCAAGCTCACCATCGAGGGCTCCCTGGTCGTGGCCCCCAATGCCAATCTCACCATCACAGAGGACGCCTGGATTGTGGGCAGCGAAAAGATCACCTACGAGACCTGCGACGGCGGCGCGGATTGCTGCAGCAGAACCTTCCAGGACCTGGATGTCAACCGGTGGTATCACGAGTATACCGACTATGTCATTGCCCGGGGCCTCATGAACGGCGTTTCGGACAGCCGGTTTGCGCCGAATTCCACCCTGACCCGGGGCATGCTGGTGACCACCCTGTACCGTCTGGCGGGAGAGCCGGAGGTGACGGAGCCCGCCACCTTCACGGACGTGCCGGAGAACCGGTACTTCGCGCAGGCCGTTGCCTGGGCCCAGGATGTGGGCCTGGCCAAGGGCGTGACGGACACCCGCTTCGCGCCGGAGTCCTCCGTCACCCGGGAGCAGGCGGTGACCTTCCTGTACCGGTATGTGACTCTGATCCTGGAGCAGGAGACCATGGACGGCGGAGACCTGAACGTCTTCCAGGATTCCGATCGGATTTCCCAGTTTGCCCGGGAAGCCATGGCCTGGGCGACGGCGGAGGGCTTCCTGGAGGGCTACGGCGACGGGAAGGTTGGTCCTAAGAACCCGGTAACCCGGGCGCAAATGGCCAAGTTCCTGACGATTCTTTCCAAAAACTTCTGAGTGCTTCCTCAGGTTTCTCCTTTCTGAAGGAAACGGCCCCTATGGGTTTCCCATAGGGGCCGTTTCCTGCTCCGGTCTGTATGCTCCATAGTTTCCTTTCGGCAACGCATGGATCATGCCGAATCCCTATTCTCTTCTCTATATCACAAGGGGGAAAGGCAATGCCCCGGCACGGCGAAGGGCCGTGCCGGGGTATGAGGGAAAATCAGGCAAACACTTGGCAGAAACGCATGAGTACAGCGGCAGCCTGTGCGCGGGTGGTATGGTTCTTGGGAGAGAGGGTGGTGGCGCTGGTGCCTTGGATCAGGCCCTGTGCCACTGCCCAGCGCATGGACTCCAGGGCGAAGGGGCTGACCCGTGCACTGTCTGCAAAGGTGGACAGGTCGCCGGTCGGCTCGACCGGATTGCCGGAGAAAGCGGCGTACCGTGCAAAGAAGGTCGCCATTTGCTCCCGCGTGACCGAAGTGTTGGGCGCAAACTTGGTGTCGGTCACGCCCTTGGCGATGCCGGTTTCATAGGCCCATGCCACCGCGTCTGTGTAGAAGCGGCCTTCCGAAATATCCTGGAAGGGGGTGCGTTCTTCCGTTTCCGGCTCCCCGGCCATGCGGTACAGAACGGTCACCAGCTGCGCGCGGGTCAGCTCGCCGTCCGGCCGGAAATGACCGGCGGCTACGCCTGTCATCAGACCCTGAGAAACCACAAAATCAATGGATTCGTGATACCATGCGTTCAGGTTGACATCCTGGAAGAGCTTTGCGTAGCAGGCATGGAACAGGGAAATGTCCAGGGTTTCCGTCAACGCAAGTGCGTCGTTGTCGTTGCGCTCGGTGGTTAGAATTTGCAGCTGCGTCTGCCCGATGGCTCCCGGCTTGGCCTGGAAGGTCAACAGAAGCAGAGAGGAGACTGGTTCCTGATCGGCATAGGCAAATTCCAGGACGCCGTCCTGCAGCCGTTGGGCGGTGGCGGCAAGGCCGCTTTCGGCCCGGAGGAAGGTGAGCTTCTCCTGATCATAGGTGACGCGAAGCCGGCCGTTGGTGGTGTCCGCCGGGGCGGTAAGCGCTACCGTGACGGTGCCGTCTTCCTGAATGGCAATGGGGGAAGCCTGAGCGGTCCGGCTGCGGCCGTCGTCCTGCGGGAGGGCGGCGGACTGGAGACCGCCGGAGGTTGCCCGGAGCTCCATGGTGTCCAGCTCCTCCGGGGCGAGGCTGGGAGTTCCAACGGCGTCTTCCAGGAGGGCGCTGTAGTTGGTGTCGGCGCGCCCGGTGGGGATTTTGCCCAGCTGGAACAGGCCGCCCACCGGCCACACGCTGGCGTCGAAGGTCCCCAGGTCGTGCACCAGGCCGGAACCGGTGCAGTCCCATACAATCAGCCGCGAGCGGTCTTCCGACTGGGTGTATTTGCTCCAGAAGAGATATTGTCCGTCAAAATAGGCCGAGCTGAAGTAAGGAGTATCCGTTGAGAAGCCCAGGTTGCCCAAGCGGCCCTGAGCGCCCAGAATATCCTGGTACTCGCCGTTTACGTAGGAAAATGCGTCGTAATACACGTCGCCGTCGGCGTCAATGAGGAAGAAGCAGTCCCGATTGACCTGAGCTTCCTCATCGTAGGTGGATTCGCAATAAGCGATGCCCACCAGATTTGCGCCTCCGTACCAGTTCCAGCCGCCGAAGTAATTGCCGGTGTCGGGATCGATCAGAACGATATTTTGACCATAAACGGCCAGCATAACGCCGTCTTCACCCAGATGGGGGGCGTAGGCCAGGTCCATATAGCCGATTTCAGAGTCGCCGATGGCAGTGGCCGTCCAGGTTTTCTCGTCTATCTGATAATATTGGGAGGTCACGGTCTCCGTATCCAGCGTGGCGGCGTAGAGCAGCCCGTCCGGTCCATAGGCAACGGAGGTCAGCGGCAGGCTGTAGGGCTCTTCGGTCAGCTTGGTGTAGCTGGGGAGCTGGTCCGTGGCAAACTCGCTCCACCAGACGGATCCTTCCTCATCCCAGATCAAGGCGTTCAGGTTTTGCTGGATGGTGAAGACCTCTACGGTACAAGAGGCGGTCTTGCCGGGATCCAGCACGGCGGCGGCAGTGATGACGGCGCTGCCCGGCGCGTTGGCGGTGACGCGGCCGGACTGGTCTACGCTGGCCACAGACGCATCGGAGCTGGTCCAGGTGACCTGGGAGTTGGTGATGGTCCAGGGCAGCACCTTGGCCTGCAGCTGCTTCGCTTCCCCGGCCATGAGACGGATGCTGTTTTCATTCAGCGTAACACCGGCGACCTGATCGGTGGGCTGCAAAGCGCCTTGCTGCGTTTCCGGTCTGGTATACAGGCCGACGCTGGCAAAGGGGAGCGTCTGCAAGACGGCGGCCTCTGCTGTGACCGGGTCGATCTCCACCAATTGCGTCTTGCTGTCGGCGCAGTAGAGCCGTGTATTTATGCACAACATTAGATTTTCCTTTGTGTTGAGTAGGCAAGCCGTTAGATT
>ENA-ORML01000964-ORML01000964.1-human-gut-metagenome-genome-assembly--contig:-NODE-964-length-28475-cov-3.227797_pt1 | contig 28475 bp, 27 predicted proteins | sample MGYA00242103_ERZ508995 | MGnify/ENA primary metagenome ERZ508995 (study PRJEB26280, sample SAMEA2338702) | human gut metagenome | biome: human gut; feature: human-associated habitat; material: faeces... | reverse complement strand
TCCAAATGCAGTCACATCTACATCATGATGAACAACTTGTGACGAAATCACAACATCTCCAACATTCTGATGAGAATGAAGTCCGCCAGCTGATCCGATATTAATGACATAATCTATAGAATAATGTGTAAACAGCAATGTTGTTGCAATAGCAGCATTGACTTTACCAATTCCACCCTGTAATAATACAATACCTTTATTATTAAGTGTTCCTTCATAAAATATATATCCTTGATATTCCTTTTGTTGATTCATTACCATTAATTTTTTTATTTCTAAAACCTCTTCTGCCATTGCTCCAATTATTCCAATCATGATTTACCCCTTTCTACAAACAAAGATAATGCGTTCACAATCTTCATGGTATTCTTCAAAATCACTATAATATTTAATATCAATAAATCCAATTTCATTAAGCCAATAGACATACTGTGATACAGTATATGTTTTTTGAAAATGATTTTCATCAACTATTTCATTTTCAATTTTATCTTCAATACGAAGATGATGATGCACATAGCCATCTTCTAATGTTTCTACATGCCAATGAAAAGAAAATTCTTCATCTTCTTCATCCTCATGATAATTTTTTAAAATAACATTCATTTTGTATAAACTATCAATATCAAAAATAAAAGTCCCATTGTCCTTTAATGATGAATATACATTTTGAAACGTTTTTAAAACATCTTCAGGATTTAACAGATAATTTATTGAATCGCAAAGACATAACACCAAATCAACCTGATGAGATGTAGAAAAATCACTCATATCAACACGTTGGAGTATTAAATTTACATTTTCAGCCATTGCTTTTTGCTTTGCAACTTCTAACATATCTAATGATAAATCAGATGCAAAAACGTGTTTACCATCTTTTGATAATCGAATAGCTATTTCACCAGTTCCACATCCTAATTCTAAGACTTCATTAAATTGGCAGTGTTTATAAATGAATGCATGATAGTCATCATAAAATTGTGGTTCCATAAGACTATCATAGTAATAAGCAAAATTTTCATAACTCATTTTGCCAGCATTCCTTCAACATTAATATGTGGCATATCACCCCATAATTTTTCTAAATTATAACTTTCGCGTTCTTCAGCTTCAAAAATGTGACATACAATATCACCAAGATCAATAAGTAACCATTTTGAATTCCTTAAACCTTCAATACTTTTGATCTCAAAATTGTTTTTTTCACATTCATCTTTAATATTTTGCATAATAGCCTGCATTAATCTTTCATTACTAGCTGTACACAATACAAAAGTATCAAATATAGGACTTGCCTCTTGCATATCAATAGCAACTATATGAGTTGCTAGTTTATCATCCATAGCTTTAACTACACATTCTAATTTTGTCATTTATATTTCTCCTTTAGTTACAAAATAATCATATATTTCATAAAAACATTCATCAATATTTCTGTTGTTTCTTATAGAAAATTCATAAAACTCATTTAATGAATTTCTAAATCCTTGATGAATATCTTTCTTGCATACTTCAATTTGCTGAGCTGAGTTATATCCTCGCAATGGGTCAAGTTTGTCAGCTACATAAACACATTTTCCAATTGCTGAAATATCGATTGATCCAGTTGTATGATGTTCAATTGCATTTAAAACAATAATATCATCTATCAAATATTCATGTTCACTTACATAACGAGATACCCATTGATGCCAAATTGGTTTTGGTTTGCTCATGTATTCAGGAAAATATGCTTGCATAATAGCTGTTGATTCTGTCTCATTCATTTCTTTTGCAATGTCATGAAACATTCCAGCAATATAAGCTTGTTTCTCATTAAGATGATTAGATTTCGCAATATCTGCTGCTAACCTGGCCACACTACAAGTATGCTTCCAACGTTTCTCTTTCATACGATTAAAAATCAATGTTTCTAGATATATTCCATGTCGTGTTATATATCTTAAGACACTTTCATCAAGCATTTCTATATGTCCTTTTCTAACATCACTGCTAGATGCATATATAGGTTCATTCTTTAATAATATAAAATGAAATTGTTGAATGATAGGAACATATGGTTCAAATCCTCCTCTTTGAAAGGCTACCAATTGGACCATTTGACTAATAAGTTCAGCATCTTTCCATCTATCAAATAAATTTGCTTGATCCATCCCCATAATATAATAATATTTAATATCTGGATTTTGTTTTGTTAATATTTTTAAAGTATCAACTGTAAAATTTTTTTTATCCGATTTTGAATCGATTTCAATGTTATTGATAGTCATCTCTGTTTCATCTTGAATAGCTAATACCATCATATCTAGGCGTTCTTGTCGCGTTGCGCAATTTTGATCTTTCCAAGGATTGTTTTTTGTTGGAATAAATTGAATTTCATCTAACTGCAATTGTTCAAGTGCTAATTTTGCTATAGTCACATGAGCCTTATGAATAGGATCAAAACTCCCACCGAATAATCCTACTTTTTTCATGGTAAACGATATAATTCCTTATCTGATGATTTATATAAAATAATTGTATGACCAATAATTTGAACAACTTCAGATTTTGTTTGTACACTTAACTCTAATGCAACTGTATTAACATCATCTGGACAGCTTTCTAAAATTTTTACTTTTAATAATTCTTGTGATTCTAAAGCTTCAGAAATTCCCTTAGCCTGATTACTATTGACTCCTTCTTTGCCAACTTGGAAAATAGCATTTAAATGATGTGCTTTTCCTCTTAAATATCTTTTCTGTTTACCTGTTAACATAGTATCTCCTTTTTTTAAATAATAGCTTCTCTTAATATAACTGAAATCTGTGGTGGAACCAAAACTCTTACTTTTCCACCTTTCGAACTCACTGTTATGAAACCTAATCCAGAAATAACAATATCAGTTTTTCCTGGCATCAATCGAAATTCATAAGACTTCATTTGTGCAATTGAATCAATTCCAGCAATTTCATACTGTAAAGTTTGATGACGATTATACAAATCATCTGCTTTAATTGTCTTTGTCCGATGAATTTTTAAGTTTTTAGAAAAATATGCAATAAAACTAGATTGTTCACCTTCTAAATAATCAATACGTCCTAAACCACCAAAGTAAAGCGTTTGAAGACTGTTTAATTGGAATCCCATTGGTCTAAGTTCTCCTTGAGGAACGACCTTTTTGATATCTTCTGGAGCTAACAAATGTGTCATTTGACTTTCATTGATAATTCCTGGTGTATCATATAGAACTGAATGTTCATCTAAAGGAATTTCAATGAGGTTCAAAGTTGTTCCAGGATACTCAGAGACAGTAATGAGATTTTGCTTTTCAACTTCAGCATAATGTTTTAATAAACCATTAATAAAAGTTGATTTCCCAACATTAGTCACACCTACAACATAAACATCCCGCCCTTTACGATGCTCCATGATAGCATCATATATGTAATCAAAGTTCATACTTTTTTTACCACTTGTTACAATGACGTCTACTGCTTGAACCCCTTGATCTTTTAATTGTCTTCTCACCCAATGTTCTAGTTTTCTTTCTTTTACAGATTTTGGTAAAATATCACGTTTGTTTGCCAATACTAACACATCATTATAAGCAATATGACGCATTAACCCTTGAATCATACTTCCATTAAAATCAAATAAGTCAATCATATATACAACCAAACAGTCTTTTTCACCTATTTGTTGTAATATAGTGAGAAAATCATCCTTTGTCATATTTGTTTCTTGCAACTTATGATAATTTTTCAATTGAAAGCAACGTTGACATAATACTTTATCATTGTTCATTGCACTTTTTGGCACATAACCAATATGTTTTTCATTTTCGTTTTGAATAATGGCTCCACAGCCAAAACATTTCATTTCCTGATTCATAAATGACCTTCCTTTTCTTCATTATTGTACCCTATTTTCGCTTCTATGAAAAGCCTAAACATAAACATCGACAATTTTCATATAATGATTTTGAGGTGGATTATGTTTACAACACTAATAACATTTTTACAACAATTTTTATTTGTCTCATTCATCAAGACACAAGCTTTTAAAAAACAATTGACTCCCCAAGAAGAAAATGATTTATTAGAAAAATATTTTCAAGGAGACCAAGAAGCTCGTAACCAACTAATTGAACACAACTTGAGACTTGTTGCTCATATTGCTAAAAAATATGAAAGTACAAAAGATCTTCAGGAAGATTTAATTAGTATAGGAACAATTGGTTTAATTAAGGCAGTTGATAGTTATAAACCAACAAAAGCAACAAAATTAGGAACTTATGCAGCAAAATGCATTGAAAATGAAATTCTTATGCATATGCGTGGTAACAAAAAAACTGCTCTTGATGTATCACTGAATGAAATTTTAGGTGTCGATAAAGATGGTGGAGAAATGACACTTCTAGATATCTTGCCATCTGATCAAAAAGAAATTATTGATCAAATAGATACAGAGGATCAAATCAAAAAGTTACAAGAATATTTTCTTCTTTTAACACCTCGAGAACAAGAAATACTTATTTATCGATATGGTTTAAATAAGCATAAAGTGTATACTCAAAAAGAAATTGCGAGCACAATGCATATTTCACGTTCATATGTATCACGTTTAGAAAAAAGAGCACTCATCAAACTTTTGAAAGCTTATCTTAATGATAAGTAAAAGAATATGAGAGTTCCCATATTCTAAAAATCATCTTTAAAAAGATCATCAAAAGAAATTGGCTCAAAATGTTTATCATCTTTTGATTCTTCTTTTTGTGAATTTTTTTGAAGAACTGGTTGAACTATGACTGGCTCAACTTTTTCTTCAATAATTTCATTTCTTTTTTTAGCAATCTCTTCTTTAACTTCATTGAATAAATCAGGTTGTTTTTTAACTTCAAAGATTTTAGGATTTATTTCATTGTTTATTTTCTGAACATCAAACAAATCTGTAGATAATGTTTTTGGATTATAAACATATCTTATAATGTTATCTTTAATTGCAGTTAGAATACTTGGCTTGCTTTCAAGCTGTGCATGAGTATAATCTTTGACAAAGATATCAATTTTTTGTGAATCTGTTTCAATATTGAGCTGATCCTTAGTTTCTAATACAAATGCATAAAGAGATTGAATATGCTTTGTTTTTGGTGATTTAAAAATAAGATTTCCTTTTGTAGCACGGTTACAACTTGGGATATCAGAAATACGTAAACGCTTGATACCTGGCTGATCACTAATAAGAATAAACGAATCTGTTCGCAAAGGATTAAAAATATTCATTGCAATCAATTCATCATTTTTTAAATTGATTCCTTTTATTCCTCCTGCTTTAACACCCAAAACAGAAATTTCTTGTTCGCTGTATAAAGTTGCATAACCAGCTTGAGTTGTTAAAACAATTCCTTGCTGTCCATCGCTTAATCCTACTTGTAATAATGAATCATCTTTCTTAAGATTGATACATTTCATTGGTTTTGTAAAACGGGTTACATCAAACTCTTTAAGTTCAACACGTTTCATTTGACCAAAACGTGAAGCAAGAACAATATACAATGGATAATCAAATGATTTCACAAGGACAGAGCCAACTATTTTTTCTTCTGGAGAAACTTTGATAAGATAGCTAATATGTTTTCCAAGTTCTTTCCATTTAAATTCTTCTAATTTATGAAGTGGTATATACATATAATTCCCTTTATCAGTAAATACAAGTAATTTATCTAAAGTATTGGCAAAATGAAGATCAACTAAAACATCATCATCTTTTTTCCCAAACAAAGTATTTTCGCTTGCTTTATATGATCTTTGTGAAATACGTTTGATATATCCATCTTGCGTTATAGAAACATAAATATCTTCTGGCAAAATCATTGCTTCTTCATTGATTATAATTTCCTGAACTTCATCTTTAATTTCAGTAAGTCTTGGAGATGGATATTGTTTCTTGATGTTTTTTAATTCGTCAACAATAACTTTTCTTAAGACTTGGTCGCTATTTAAAATATCATTTAATGTTTGAATTAAAGACTCTAATTCTTCTTTTTCTTTTTCTAAAGATACAATATCTGTATTTGTCAAACGATATAACTGTAATGTAACAATAGCTTCAGATTGCTTCTCAGTAAAACCAAATTGTGTTTGAATATTTATTTTAGCATCTTGTTTATCTTTAGAATGACGAATAGTATGAACAACATCATCAAGAATTGAGACAGCCTTAATTAAACCATCAACAATATGTTTTCTTTCTTCAGCTTTATTCAAATCAAAGATAGAACGTTTAGTAATGACTTCAATTTGATGCTGAATATAGCCATCAAGAATAGCTTCAATTCCCATACATACAGGTCTTTTGTCTTTGATAGCTACCATATTATAATTATAATTTTTTTGTAAATCAGTATTTTTAAAGAAATAATTTAATGTATTTTGGACATCTACATCTTTCTTTAAATCAATAACAATACTTAATCCATTCCGATCAGATTCATCACGAACCTCAATAATTCCATCAACGCTCTTATTGAAACGAATTTCATCTAGTTTTCTTACCAATTCAGCCTTATTGACCTCATATGGTATTTCACTGACAATAATTTTATTCATGTTTTTTTCGTGAATGATTTCTGTTTTAGAACGAACAACAACTTTTCCACGCCCTTTTTCAAAAGCTGTACGAATTCCCTGTTTTCCTTCAACAATTGCTCCTGTCGGAAAATCTGGTCCCTTCATAAATTCCATTAATTTATCTAATGAACAATGGGGATGAGAAAGACGATAAATTGTAGCATCAATAACTTCTTCTAAATTATGTGGTGGAATGTCTGTTGCATAACCGGCCGAAATACCAGTTGCCCCATTGACCAATAAATTAGGATACTTTGCTGGAACAACAGTTGGTTCATATTCAGTATCATCAAAATTCAATGCCATCTGAACTGTTTCTTTATCTATATCTTTTAACATACTATCAAATTTTTCATAATATTCTTTGGTATTATATATAAGTCCAGACCATTTGCTTTGGCTCATACATATTGCCAATCTTAATTTATCTTTAATATCCATATTATTTATCATTTCTATTAAATATTTTACTTTTTCTTGTTCCATTTTCTATTACCTCCGTTTTAAAATCTTGTATCATTATTTCTTTTTTTGTTTTTTTCAGTTTTATTTTCATTTGGTATAGTTACTTTTCTTAAAATATTATTAGCAATTTCGTTATCGTTGTCATCAAATATGCCATTTCTATATAAATCATCACTAACTATTTTATAGTTTTGGTCATTATCATAAGTTATTCTCTTATGAAAGTGGCTCATTAAATTATGCCAGAATCCTTTAAATTTCTGTAATTGTGATTTTAGGCTTCCTTTTTCTTCTTGTAGTTTAATAATAATCTTTTCTTTAGCAGATATTTTATCTTCTAATTTTCCAATCTGCTCATCTTTTTGTTCTATTTGATATTGAAGTGAACGATTTTCTTGACCTACTTCAAGTGTATAAAATTCAAAATTTTCAATAGCAACATTTAGGTCATTTACACTTCTAACAGTCTGAGTAACATCTGTTACGTTTTCAATATAATTTTTGATATTATCTATATTCTCGTTTGAAATAAGCTTATTATTTTTATCTAGTAAAGGAGACTTCAGATTATCTAATATTTGATAAATATCTTTACTTTTATTATCAAGTTTTTTGGTTTGTTTATTAGCATTGTCTATTTTTTGTTTTTGCTTTTCTAGTGTTTTCTTCATCTTTCTGTAATTATCCATTTCTTTAACATTAATATCTCGATTTCTGCCTTTTTGCTTTGTTTTAAGCCTACTATCAACATCATAGAACTTATTATATGATTTAATACAAGCATTTCTCATTTTATCTTGTATTTCAGAAAGTAAGGTTTTGGTAAATAGTTGTGATTTTCCAACTTGTTTTTTCATACCTCTTTTACAATTATCTATTACTGGAACACCAATAACGTGCATATGTGGAGATGTTTCATCATAGTGTATTGTAGCATTTGCTACCTTAAAAGTAGGAAGTAGTTTTGATAATTCTTGTATTTGCTCATTATATACATCTGTCATTTTATATCTATACTCATTATCTTTATCTTGCCAGAAATCCATATCTCCAAGCTCAATAATAATTTCACAAGCTATATCATTTTGAGATTCACATACTTTTTGAAAGTAATCTTTAACTTGTCTATCAGCTCTTGTTTTAGCATTATATTCAATTCTAGCTTGTTCAAATTCATCTAAATATACTTGTTTAACGTCTTCTACAATATCATTTGTTCCATATATAGTTGTAATAAGTTCTCTTTGATTATCATAATCTCGTAAATTGTGCTTATTTGCTTTTGATAGATCTTTTGCATTTTGAATAGCATTATTTGAAAAAGAGGTATTACCTGATACATTTCCTTTTGATACTTTCTTTGCTAATTTACTTTTATTCTTATCACTACCCAAGTGAAAAGAATATGCTAATTCTTGTTCCATCTTTTTCCTCCTTTCGAATTTGCTTCGAAGCATAGGACTTTGACCTTGTCATAAGTCCTAACCCCCTATGAGTTATGACGTGCCATCATAACTCGGGGGCTCTGCGAGGCGATAGATTTTATCTCACAGAGCTAAAATTTATTCAAATTACCTCACACAAAATTTATATTGCTACCCGCAAATATAAATTTGTTCTCGTTAATTTGATTGTTGCAACATAGTACGTTTATCAAGTTATAGTTGCAACAATCATTCAGCATTTTCTTCTTCGTAGGTTACTGGCTTTACACCTATTGGAATAGGAGTAGGCTCTTTTGTATAAATTACACTATCGTTTGTTTCATCTGGTATAAAGTCAAATGCTGAATTTATATCTTGCATTTGGAATTTATCTTCTTCGTTTATATAGATAATTCCAAATTCATAAGTTGGCATTTTACCTTCTGGATCTATTTTATAATAGTCTTGTAAAGGGAACACCCTAACAATAGCACTATTGTTTTCAGCAAAGTTAAAATAGAAACATTGCTTATCCACATAGTAAGTTGCCTCTGCATAACTTACATCATAGTATTGTCTTAATCTCATAATAATTTCGCCAACTTCTTCCTCTGGCAAATAGTTACTAAATCTGACACTTCCTAATACATTTCCTAACAGCATAGGCTTTGTTGTATCAATGTATCCATTATCGTATAATTCCTGACAAGGTTTACAAATTGAATCTCTAAAGTTTATTTGTTTAACAACAACTTCTTTACCAACTAAAGTAAGTTCTATATCATCAACATATCTCATTATTAAATCTGCTTGTTCTTCACGAGTATAATCTTTCCAAGTTTTAGTTTTTTCTTGATATTCTTTATTAAGCTTAATTTTATTAATAAAATCAATATCCCTTTTTAATAAAATGTCTTTTGGTGTAAATCTTAATTCTTCTATACAGTCTGTTTCATTTAATTTGTTTTCTAATTCCATTATTGCTTTTTCTACAATTTGCTTTTCTTCTTTATATTCTTTTACATCAAATGCCCCATTAAGATATGCCTTTTTTATTCTATCTAATTTAGCATTTTGATTTTTTATCTCTTTTTGTAATTGTTCCTTTGGCTCATCAAATTTTTGTCTTATCGTAGGCAAGAAGAATTGATTTACAACTGAATCATATTGTACTAATTCATCTATAAACTGATTAAAATATTCATTTATAATATTTTCTCTAAACTCTATTTTACAATCGTGGCAATAATAGTAGAAATATGGTTTGCCATTTTTCTTAGTTGTAGCTTTACCACCTAAAACACGATTACAATTTGGACATTTTAGTTTCTGCAAATATAAATAAGTTAATGTTCTTTGATAATTCCTAGAATTTTTCTTTTTCTGTACTTGGCAATCTTCCCACATTCCTTTTGAAACAATAGGTTCTACTACATTTTCATAGTAGGTAGGGTGTTTAGTATTCTTCCCATGAACAAAGTCACCTTTATATATTTCATTTTCAAGAATACCAACAATAGTTGAATCTCTCCAATTATCTTTACCTAGTACTTTTTCTTCATTGAATAGATTACTGATTTTTTGATAAGAATAGCCGTTATAATATAAATCATATATTCTAACTACAACATCTTTAGTAGAATAATCAATTACTAATTTCTTATTTTCGTGTTTATATCCAAGAGGTGCTTTAGATGGAATATGACCTTGCTTTATTGCACCTGCTAAACCTACTTTTGTTCTTTCGCTAGTTCTTTCAATTTCATTTTGACTTACACTCATTAATAGTCTTGAAATCATTTTACCATTTGCAGTAGTTGTATTTACTTCATCATTAGCACAATCAATATAAGCATTATTCTCATCTAAAAAAGTTATAAGATTTTCCCAATCATAAATACTTCTAGTTATTCTATCAAGTTTTAATGAAATAATAGTATTTATCTTTTTAGATTTAATATCTTCTTTTAGTCTTTCAAATTCTGGTCTAAGATTACCAGTTTTCGCACTTATTCCAGCATCTTGGTAATAATCTACAATCTCATAACCTTTAAACTTACAAAAAGTTTCTAATCTTTCTCTTTGTTCTGGAAGACTAAATCCCTCACGAGCTTGGTCTTCAGTAGATACTCTCATATACAATCCACATTTTTTCTTTTCTTCACCCAATTTCTAAACCTCCTAACAAAAAAGAGACATCAAAGTACATACGAGTACTATTGACATCTCTTAAATCCATTTATCACGTAATAAAATACAATATAATTGTAATATAATATAAATTTTTCAAAGTACTCATACATTTATATATAGCTATTGCCGAACAACTATACATAATTAATTGCCTATATTATATCACGATTTAAGGAAATGTCAATTTTTTACAAACCAAATTTTTTTCAAATATTCTTCTAATTCAGATAAGTGGATTTTATTTACTAAATTAGAGATATAAACATCATTAGAATAATTAAAGACTAGAAATGTAGTATTTTTTATAATTACTCTATGTGGTTCAATATACGAGATATTTGTTTTATCAATCTTTCTTATGCTACCATTGATAAAAGTAGGGGTAACCTTTGAAAACTCACATATAAATTCAAGTCTTTGTTTAAGGCTTTCCTCAAATTGTAATTCTTCTTTGATAATATTCATTTTTCACACCATCCTTTCATTTTAAATTTAGGATGATTTTTTGCAAAAGAAAAAATCAACCATTTTACTGATTGATTTTCATATCATCTGTTCTATGAAAAAAGTTCGAACAGAAACGTTACTGGAGCGGGTAGCGGGAATCGAACCCGCGCTATCAGGTCGGAAGCATGACATTCTACCACTAAATTATACCCGCATATTTAATTAGAAAAACTACTATATAACAATTATAATAGTGTTCTTTTGGTGGAGATGAGGAGAGTCGAACTCCTGTCCATAACACTTTCCACATAAACATCTACAAGTTTAGTTTATCTTTTATATTCATTTTACTTCCACCGACAAACAGGTTAAAATAAAATATAGCTTTTTTAAATACCCTCTACTCTAAAAGCAAGAGTAGATTTGTTTCCCACTGTTATTGCACTTTATCTAAATAGGTGGGACTACCTAGTAAAGCGTAGCCGCAATTAGGCAGCTAATGCTAATTCTTGATTATCAGCGTTTATTTTTAATTTCGCTTTTTTAAAGTGGCCAAAGCGCCCATCCACTACTTGCAATCTATGCTTCTGGTGTAATGTCGAAACCATTACATCCCCATATAAAATTATTATACTATATTTATATTTTTTTATCAATAAAAATTTTGCAATTTAACCCCGGAACCAATGGCAAATTTATGTCATATAATACGATAGGTGATTTATATGAATGAAAATATTGTTCCTACAAATATGCTTTACTCTTCTTCTATTTTAAGGCAAAATCTTTCTAGTCTTGTTAGAACTTATCCTTTTTTAAATGTTCAAACTGTTTCAACTAGTGTTTTGGGCTCCCCTATTTATGTTGTAAAATTGGGAAATGGCCCTAAAAAAGTTTTTTATTCTGCTAGTATTCATGCTAATGAGTGGATTAATAGTGTTGTTCTTATGAAGTTTATAGAAGATTATTCTAAAGCTTTTGTTTCTAATGGTAGGTTATATAATTATTCTATTAGAAGTTTATTTAATACTTGTTCTATTTATATAATGCCAATGGTTAATCCTGATGGTGTCGATTTAGTTACTGGTTATTTGCCTACTAGTTCTTCATCATACATTTTGGCTGAAAATATTGCTTCTAATTTTCCTGATATCCCATTTCCTAATGGATGGAAAGCTAATATTAATGGCGTTGATTTAAATTTACAATTTCCAGCCGGATGGGAAAATGCAAAAGAGATAAAATATGAACAAGGTTTTACTATGCCTGCTCCTAGAGATTTTGTCGGATATGGTCCACTTACTGAACCAGAGTCTTTGGCTATATATGATTTTACACTTTCTCATAACTTTAGATTAACTATTTCTTTTCATACCCAAGGTCAAGAAATTTACTGGAATTTTCAAAATATTAATCCTCCTAGGGGTTATGAAATAGGCAGACGTTTTGCAAATTCTAGTGGTTATTTATTAACTGATGTACCTTATAATTCTAGCTTTGCTCGGATATAAAGATTGGTTTATTCAAACATATAATAGACCTGGTTATACAATCGAAGCTGGTTTAGGTGAAAATCCTTTACCTATTTCACAATTTGATGAAATTTATAAAGATAATATTGGTATTCTAATTTTAGGTGCAATTTTATAATACATAAAAGGAAGGATTTTATACTCCTTCCTTTTTATATTTATTTAGATATTTTTTATTTATGAATTGCTTTTTCTTTCGTATTAATTTTTTCTTCTATTAAGTTACAAATTAATTCTGCTGACTTCTCAACTCCTAAGGCATCACTGTTTATACAAATATCATAGTTTGAATTGTCTTTCCATTCTTTTTCTGTATAATATTTATAATGACTTGCTCTTAATTTATTTATTCTTTTTATTTCTTTTTTAGCATTTTTTTCATCTAATCCATAAAATTTAGTTGCTCTTTTCACTTCATCTTCCATATTGCTATATACAAATACTTTTATTATATTTGAATTATCTTTTAAGATAAAATCTGCACATCTACCAATAATAACACAAGATTCCTTATTAGCTATTTCTTTAATTAATTCTGATTCTTTGATAAATAACTCATCTGAATTATTCATTCCAAAATAGTATCCACTATTTAAAGCATCTAATGCATTTCTTTTTTGTTCATTATTCTCAATATATTCTTCAGATAATCCTGTTTCGACTGCCAATTTTTCTACAAATTCTTTGTCATATAATTTTATTCCTAATTTGTCTGCTACTAATTGACCTATGTATCTTCCGCCTGAACCATATTCTCTTGATATTGTTATTGTTATTTTGTCTTTTAATGTTTCTTTTGCTTTTTCACTATTGCTTAATGTAATATCTTTATTTTTGTTTTTACCAAAATGTTTTATTTCAACTACAAGTAATGAAGCTGATATTAAAAATGCTAATCCATCAGCAAATGGTCCTGCATATAAGACTCCCTTTATTCCTAATAATCTTCCAAAAGTAAACATAGCTGGTATTAAAAATAATATTTGTCTTGATAATGATATAACCGCACTTTTAAAGCTTTTTCCAATAGCTTGAAAAACTATTCCTGCTGGTATTTGTATTCCATTACATATACATAACATTAGATAAGTTCTAAATGCTAAACATGCAAATTCCATATAATTAGAATCACCACTACCAAATATAGAAATAAGTTTATCTGGTATAGTTTGGAATAATATAAATGCAATTGTACTTATAATTACACTTAATCCTAAAACAGTTTTTATAGTTTGTTTTACTCTATCATATTTTTCTGCTCCATAATTGTATCCTATAATTGGTTGTGTACCTGCTGCTATTCCTATAATAATGCTATTTAAGATTTGGCTAATTTTCATTACTATTCCTAATACTGTAATTGGTATTTCTGAACCGAATTTTGAATCTGCTCCATATTTTCCTAATAGGTTGTTTTCAACTGCCATAACAAATACTATACTCATTTGAGTTATAAAACTGCTAATTCCTAAAGTTGTTACTTTTCTTACTACATTTTGTTTTAGTTTAAAGCTTTCTTTGTTTATTTCTATTGACTTAAATTTCTTTATATAACATACATTTAATGCAAATGTTAATATCTGACTTATTACAGTAGCTATTGCTGCTCCTTCTACTCCCATTTTAAATACAAATATAAAAATAGGATCTAAAATTATATTTAAAATAGCACCTAATACCATTGTTGTCATTGAATATTTTGGACTTCCATCTGCTCTTATAATTGAATTTAATGTTGTTCCAATCATCATAAATGGTAATCCTACTACAATTACATATCCATATTGTAGTGCGTATTGTCTTAAAGCATCTGTACATCCAAACACTTTTAATATTTGTGGTAGAAATACTAGTGATATAATGCATAATATTAATGATATTATTACTGATATTACAATTCCATTTGCTACACCTTTACTTGCCTCTTCTTTCTTTTTTTCTCCTAATTTTAAACTCAAATATGCTGAAGCTCCATCACCAAACATTAAAGCAAATGCAAGTGCTATCATATTTAATGGGAACACAACATTTGTAGCTCCATTTCCTAAATATCCTACACCCCATCCTATAAATATTTGGTCAACTATATTATATAATGAGTTTACCACTAGTGATATAATACATGGTATTGAAAACTTTCTTATCAACTTAATTATTTTTTCACTGCCTAATATGTTTTCTTCTTTTTCCATTTCTATTTTTGCCTCCTTTTCCTACTTTCAAAAAAAAATACAACACCGCAATGTGTTGTTCGTTAATCATTATTATTTATAATAATGTTCGTTTCCAGTATTTTTTATTTTAACATATTTTTAACTTTTTGTAAATGAATTTTGGGACAAAATTTGTGATTTTTTGTCAATTTTTGTATTCAATTTTTATGTTTAAAATAAATCTGAAACAAATCAAAAATAGCAATTTGCTATTTTTGATTTATTTCTTTATATCTTTTAATCTTCATAGTTGAAGTTTTTTCAAATTCTCCTTCTTTAATTTCAAGAGTTTTAATTGCTTTATAAGAAGTTAATTTTTTGTTTACTTCTTTTATTCTTTTCCAAATTATATCATATATTTGTTCTTTAGAAATTTTACCATACATTTCTTCTATTTTTTCATAATCTGGTATTACTTTAGCTGTTATTATTAATTCTTTTTGTTCTTTTCTACTATTTTTTTCTGGTTTTTTACCATATATCATAGATTCTTTTATTTCTTCTACTTTATCTAACATCATTTCTATTTCTTCTGGATAGATGTTTTTTCCGTTTTGAGTAACAATAACATTTTTACTTCTACCTGTTATATAAATATATCCTTCTTCATCAATATATCCTATATCTCCTGAATTAAAATATCCATCTTCATCTATAACTTTTTTAGTTTCTTCTTCATCTTCGTAATATCCCATCATTAGAGTAGGTGTTTTTATTAAAATTTCACCCTCTCCATTTTCGTTTGGATCTTTTACTTTTATGTCTGCTTGAACAATTGCTTTACCTGCTGATCCTACAGCTGTTTTATATTCAGGTGTTAATGCTGATATTGGTGCAGTTTCTGTTAAGCCATATCCTTGTAAAAATGTAATTCCTATATTTTGTAACCATATTCCAACCTTTTTATCTATTGGTGCTGCTGCAGAAACTATTATTCTTAAGTTTCCACCTAAATTTTCATGTATTTCTTTGAATACTTTTCTTTTAACATCAATTCCTGTACTTTTTAATGCATTTGTAATTGATATCATTGTATTTACCACTTTATCTTTTTTACTTTTTACTATTTTCTCATTTATTTTTTTGTATAAATTTTCGACTAGAAGTGGTACTGTTAAAATTGCTGTTGGTTTACTTTCTTGTAAATTTGGTACTATGTATCTTAATCCTTCACAAATGGCTATAGAACCACCTCGTGAAATAGGGTATAAAAATCCTATTGTTGATTCATAGCAGTGGTGTAATGGTAATACTGAAAACATTCTATCTGTTGGATATAATTTAACATATGCTGTTACTGCATTAATATTTTCTGCTAAATTTCTGTTGTTTAGCATTACACCTTTTGAATTTGATGTTGTTCCAGATGTAAAAAATAATATTTTAAACTCTTCTGGATCAATCTCTATTTCTTCAAAACTGTTATTACCTGATTCTATAAGATTTTTTCCTAAATCTATTAAATGTTGTAATCCAACATCTTTACCTTCTAATTTTTTATCTGATTTCATTTCAATAAAATATTCTACTTCTGGAAGATCTTCTTTTAATTTCTTTATATCATCTTCCTTTTTTGGAGAATATATAATTGCAGATGCTTTTGATCTTTTTACTATATTTTCTAACTCATTTAATGGTAATTCTCTATCTGTTGGTACTGCTATTCCTACTCCACATAGCATTGCCATATAAGAAACATACCATCCATATTGAGTTTCTCCTATAATTATTACTCTCTTATCTTGTAATTTTAATACATTTATAAGAGCTGTTCCAAGTCCTAAAACATCTTCATAAAATTCTTTATATGTTATTACTTTATATGGTTCTTTATGATTTGGTTTTTCTAATATACATGAATTATTAGGATATTTTTTAGATGCCTCAATAAAAAATTCTTTTACTGTTTTATAATGTGTTCTGTCCTCATATGGAGTAGTTCTTTTCTTTATATTTTTTTTCTCCATTTTTTCGTAATCTATTTTATCAAGTTCTTCTGCAACATTCTCCATTTTCATTTTTTTAAATTTCATTTTTGGTACTTTTAAATCTCTTAATCCCATTGTTTTCCCTCTTTCTATAATCCATCAACTAAATTATATATTTTCTTTAACTATTATATCACAATTTTTTTAAAATGAAATCACTTTTTCCCAATTTAGACTACTCGTTCCAAAATGTCCATAATTAGTTGTTTGTTTATATATTGGTTTTTTCAAGTCCAAATAGTTTATTATGCCTCTTGGAGTTAAGTCAAATTTTTCATATATTTTTCTTACTATTTCATCTTCTGGAATAGTATTTGTTCCAAATGTATTAACATATATAGAAACTGGTTTTGCCACTCCTATAGCATATGAAAATTGTATTTCACATTTTTTAGCCAATTTATTTGCAACTATATTTTTTGCTATAAACCTTGCCATATATGCAGCTGATCTATCTACTTTAGTAGGATCCTTTCCAGAAAAAGCTCCTCCTCCATGTCTTGCATATCCACCATATGTGTCTACAATTATTTTTCTTCCTGTTAAACCACTATCTCCTAAAGGTCCTCCTATTACAAATCTTCCTGTAGGATTTATAAAATATTTTGTCTTGCTATCTAATAACTCTTTTGGAACTATTTTGTTTATTACTTCTTCTTTTATATCTCTTTTTAGCACATCTAAATCCACATTTTCTTCATGTTGTGTGGAAATAACTATTGTATCTACCCTTACTGGGCTTTCATCTTCATATTCAACTGTTACTTGAACTTTTCCATCTGGTCTTAGGTAATTTATTATATTTTCTTTTCTAACAGTAGCTAATCTCTTAGCTAATTTATGTGCTAAAGAAATTGGCAATGGCATTAATTCTTCTGTTTCATCACATGCAAAGCCAAACATAATCCCTTGATCTCCCGCTCCTTCTGTTTCTACTTCTTGCCCTTCTTTACTCTCTAAAGATTTATCTACTCCGAATTGCTATGTCAGGAGATTGTTTTGATAAGTTTATAGTTATTTTACAAGTTCTATAATCCATATCTGTATTTGCATTGTCATACCCTATTTCCTTTATAGTTTCTCTAACAATTTTTTCAACATCTACTTCTGCTGATGAAGTAATTTCTCCTGTTATATAAATTTCCCCTTTTCCTGCTACAGTTTCACATGCTACTCTTGAATTTTCATCTTTTTCTAGGTATGCATCTAAAATGCTATCTGAAATATAGTCACATAATTTATCTGGATGTCCTTCTGTAACACTTTCTGATGTAAATAATTTTTTCATATTATTTCTCCTTTTATTTTTATCTAAATTTACTTTTCTATTACTTCTTTTTCTTCTTCAATTAGAGTAATTTTATCAGTTAATTCATTCTTTTTATAATCTTTAAGTTTTCCACTATACACAAGTTCTATATCTTTTAATTTTTTAAAGTCTTGAGGTCTTATAATATCTGGTAAATTATTATCAATCTTCACTTTTTCAAATAAATATTTAACAAATTCTGCACAATAAAATGTATCTTTATAATGAATTTTTTTATTTATACTTACAGCAAATAATCCAATAATATTAAATTTATATTTTTCCTTATTACTCTCAAATTTTTTTATTTCTTCTTTTATTTTTTCATATTTATTATCTGCAATTTCTAAAGAATATATTTCACTTTGCGTATTTTTAAATCTTTTAAACGTTCCAAAGTCAATTCCTTCATGTACAAATCCTCCAATAAATGGATTACTTGGACGTAATCTTCCAAAACTGTACATTGTATTTAATTCTTTATCTAATGCTATAGAAACATGTGAAAATTCATCTTTAGTATAACATTTTATGATTGTAGATAATGTAGTACCTGTGTGTGTAAGAATTAAATAAATCTTTTTCACTAAACTCCCCTATCTTTGATTTTATTTTTTATTATATTTATATTTTTCTATTCTACTCTTAATGCATTTACTGGATCTTTTTTAGATGCCATTTTGGCTGGTATCCATCCTCCAATTAATGTTAATATTACACTTATAAGTATTAATATAACTGCATGTAATGGATTTAGCCTTGCTACATTTTCTAGTTTTGTTAAATTTAAAATAACTTTATTTATTGGTATTATAAGTAAATTTGCTATTCCAATTCCTAATAAGCCTGAACATAGTCCTATTATAAATGTTTCTGCATTAAATACTCTTGTTACATCTTTTTTTCTTGCTCCTAATGCTCTAAGTATTCCTATCTCTTTTGTTCTTTCTAAAACAGATATATATGTTATTATTGCAATCATTATAGTTGATACTATTAAAGAAATAGTTGAAAATGCTATCAATACTATTGTTATTGCATCCATTATACCGCCTGAAAGTGTTGTTATTGTTTCTGCATAATCTGTATAAATTATTTTATCATCATCATTTTTTCCTTCATTGTATTTATCTAAATATTCTAAAACTTCTTTTTTAGTTTCAAAATTTTTAGGATAAATTTGTATCATAATTGGAACCGTATCTGCTCCTAAATATGATAATGTTGTTTCTTTTGTATTTGTATTTTGAATACTAGTACTTTGCTCATCAAATTTTTTACCTGTAAGTATGTTATAGTCTTTGTTTTCTTGTGCTTTTACAATTGCTGATTCTTTATTTTTTTCAATTACATATTTCATTAATTTTTGTGTATATGTTAATCCATTTCCACTCATTTCTGCAAATTTATTGTCTTTTTTTCCTCTTATAATTCCACATATTTTAAGTGTTACTGCGTTTTTATTGTTATACATTTCTTCATAATTTGTATTTAGAGTAAAGAAATCTCCATTATCTTTATATAAATCTTCATTTAAAATAAGTTTGAATTCTTTACCAACTATTTCATCAAAATTTATAGACTCAGCGTTCTCAAATCCTATAGCCTTTAATATTGTAGAACTTAGTTGATTCTTTGTATCTATTAATAATAAAATATCTTCTTTTTCTGTTGGCATTTTTCCATTTATAAGCTCAAAATTTTCTTTTATTATTGTATCTTCTCTTCCATCTTCAATCTGTTCTGGAAGTGGGAAAAATGTAGTTTGATTTTCTAACATCTTATAATTATTATTGTTTTTAGTAATAACGTTTAAATTTGTTGCTCTATTATAACTTATTCCACCTATTAAATCCGGATTTATATTTTCTATATAATTTACATATTCTTTTGTAAATTTATTTGTATGTGTTATATCTTCTAATTGTTTTTGTGGATATATTTTGTTCTCATCAATTTCTTTTTCTTCTTTTGTATCACTGTTTGTCATTTCTGCAAAAGATTCTTCATCCATATTCATCGCAACTTGTGATATTGCAATTGGCATTTGAGAAAGTGTATTTTTTTGAAACTCATCTATTTGGATATCAAATCCATTAGATAGAGATAATATTAATGCAATTCCTATAATTCCAATACTAGATGCAAATGCCGTAAGAAGTGTTCTTCCTTTTTTTGTCCAAATATTTGTAAATGATAGTTTAAGTGCTGTAAAAAATCCCATAGATGTTTTCTTTAATTTATATTCTTGTTCTTTTTCTTCTTTTTCATTTGATTTATCTGTATCGTTTATAACTAATCCATCTTTTACTTCTACAATTCGAGTCGCATATTTTTTTGCAAGTTCTGGATTATGTGTTACCATTATTACCAATTTATCTTTAGCAATTTCTTTAATTAATTCCATTATTTGTACAGATGTAACAGAATCTAAAGCTCCTGTTGGTTCATCTGCAAGAATAATTTCTGGATTATTAACTAGTGCTCTTGCAATAGCAACTCTTTGCATTTGTCCTCCAGACAATTGATTTGGCTTTTTATGAGCATGCTCTTTTAGTCCTACTTTTTCTAATACTTCCATTGCTCTTTTCTTCTTTTCTTTTGAAGAAACTCCAGATAAAGTCATACTTAATTCAATATTACCTAATACAGAAATATGACTAATTAAATTATAACTTTGGAAAATGAAACCTACTGAATTATTTCTGTAAGCATCCCAATCTTTTTCTTTAAATTTCTTTGTAGATTTTCCTTTTATTATTAAATCTCCAGAATCATAATGATCTAGACCTCCAATTATATTAAGTAATGTAGTTTTTCCACTACCACTTGAACCTAAGATTGCAACAAATTCTTTTTCTTTAAAGTCTAAATCGATTCCTTTTAATGCTTGTTGAACAAAATCTCCTGTTTTAAAACTTTTTTTAATTTCTTTTAATTTTAACATAATAATTCCTTTCACACTAAAGTATAAGCATTTTATCATTAAAAATGCAAAAAGTAAATGTAGATTTTTAATATAAAAATATCTAATAAACGAACAACACTTAAAAATATGTTGTTCGTTTATTATTTATAACATACTCAAATTTAGTTTTGCCATTTTAATATTGGATAACCTCCATTTATATTTCCTGTATCTTCTGTCCATGGTTGTTCCGTATCTGTTCCTTCTGCTCCATCTATCCCTGAATTTAATTCGTTTAACTTTATGTTAGCATTTGTTGTATAACAGTTTTGAATTACAGATGAATTTTGTGATGCTCCCACAATTGTAGTATTATTAATTGTATATGAATTATATATGTATCCCTTTCCAGAATCATAGCCCATATTTCCAGCTATTCCTCCTACCCAGTTACTTCCTGTGACTGCTGCTGCATTATACGAATTGTATATGTAGCTAATTTTGTTATTTGCTCCATTATATCCAGCAATACCTCCAAATCCTGAAGAGGTTCCTCCAGTAATACTTCCTGTATTATAACATTTCTTTATAATACCATAATTTACACCTGTAATTCCTCCTGTTGAATCATTGCCTACAATGTTAGCAAAATTGCCACATTCTTCTACTGTAGCATAATTAACTCCAATAATCCCTCCTATACAATTCGTTCCATCATTTTTTATATTATTCTTACATTTTATTATAGTTCCATAATTGCTTCCAACAATTCCTCCTATTCCAGATTTTGCTTTTATTTTTCCTTCAACTGTTGTATTTTTTATTGTTCCATTTTCTCCTAATATTCCAAATAGCCCTTGATTTGATAAAGTATTATTATTAATATTTATTCCACTTATTTTCTTTCCATTTCCATCAAATGTACCTTTAAAAGTTGTTGTTGTATCTCCTATTGGTATCCACTGATTACTAGAATCTAAAATTATATCATTATTTAACTTTATATATTTGCCTTCATATGTATTTAACCCATAATTTACACTTGCAGCTAAAAATCTTAGTTGTGATGCACTACCAATTAAATATGGGTTGCTTTCACTTCCATCTCCTCCTGAATATGGACTTGGCATTGTTTCCCCATAAAAACTCACAGTCGATGTTGGTGTAGTTGTACTTCCAGTCCCTCCACTTTCAGATCCTCCACTTGTTCCTCCGGTACTTACTCCGTCTCCTTCAATTGTTAGATCATCTTTCACTTTAAATGTATATCCATCTAAAGTAACATCTCTTGGAGTACCTAAATCGGCTACAGTAATATTTTTGTTTGCTAATTGATCTTTATTAGAATCTAAGTCACCTAGAGTTGCTGTTTTCCCATTAGATAAGCAATCAGTTTGAATTGCCATAAGTTCTATTTTTAATCGTTCTTTAGCATTTGCTTGTTTTGTTGCTTCAGCAGAAGTAGAAGCTTTGGTTAAAATTCCGTTTTTTCCTGATAGCATTGCTATTGATACACCAGCTAATATAAGTAGAATTATTATCGTTATAATTAATGCTATCATCGTTATACCTTTGTTATTTTTCATTTGTTTTCTCCTTATAATTTTTAATTATACAAGTACAATATACTATTTTCTAATATTTTTGTAAATAGTTTTTACTGTATAATTTATTAAAATATTTTTCCTCCACCTACAACAATATCATCTAAATAAAACACTGCAGATTGCCCTGGAGTTATTCTTGCAACTGGGTTTTCAAATTCTACCTTTATTGTATTATTATCAATCATTTCTATTGTTGCTGATTCTTCTTTACTAGAATATCTTGTTTTTACATTTACTTTCATTTTTTCTTTTAGTTCATCAAATAGTAATAAGTTTATATCTGTTACATACATTTCCTTTTGGTATATTTCATCTTTTACACCAACTATTACTTCATTCTTTTCTTTATTAAATCCAACAACAAATAATGGCTCTTTGTAAGATATCCCAATTCCTTTTCTTTGTCCTATTGTGTAATTGTATAGTCCATTATGTTTTCCTAAAATTTCACCTTTGGTAGTTACAATATTTCCTTTTTTAGGTCTAATATCTGAATTATTCTCTAAGAATTTTTTATAATTCCCATCTGGCACAAAGCATATATCTTCGCTGTCTGGTTTATTTGCTACTTTTAAGTTATTCTCTCTTGCAATTTCTCTTATTTGTTCTTTATCTTCAAAATTTGCTAAAGGAAATAATACATATTCTATTAACTCTTTTGGAATATTCCATAAAACATAGCTTTGGTCTTTTCTACCTGCATTTGATTTTTTTAATACCCATCTTTCATATTTTTTGCTATATTCTGTTTTTGCATAATGTCCTGTTGCTATATAATTACATCCTAATGCTTTGGCTTTATCCCACATATATCCAAATTTCATATACTTGTTACATTCTATACATGGGTTTGGTGTTTTACAATTTGAATAACAGTTTATAAAATCATTTATTACATGATTTTTAAACTGTTCTTTACAATCATATGTAAAATGTGGTATTCCTATAGAATTACACACATTTTTAGCATCTATATATGTTTCTATATTACAGCAACTACTTCCAGCAAATAATTCTAAAGTTATTCCTATAACATCATATCCTTCTTTTTTAAGTAAAAGTGCTGATACAGAACTATCAACCCCTCCACTCATTCCTAATAAAACTTTTTTATTTTCCATCTTATTTCCATCTTTCTATATTTAATACCAATATGCTAATTTTAAAAACGAATTAATTAATTTTGTTTGTTCTTCTAATTCTTCTTTTGATGCAATATTATACTTTTGTCCTTCAATATTTCTTGAACTTAAAGTCCATAAAAATGCTTTTAATCTTGGATATTTTTCTATATTTTCTTTTTGTTGTATATAAAAAATCAAATCACATAATTTTTTGTATATATTGCTTTTTTTATCTTTTTCTTCATTCAATTTCTTTAAATCTGTAATCAGTTCAAATGGTTCTGTAATCTTAACTCTATAACTATCTTTTTCAATAGATTTTAAAAAATTATCATAACTTTCACAAAATATTCTATACATTGTATTTCTCCTTAAATATTTTTAAATTATTTATAAATCCTTGTTTTTTACTATCAAATAAATCTTCTCTTTCTAAAATTTCTTTAATAATCTCATTTAATATTTGTTTATTACAATTTGGAATAATTTCATTTAAGTCTTCTAAATCTTTTTTTGCTAGTCTAATTATCTTACTCACAGCAATATCTTCTTTAGATAAAATATATACATTTATATATTCAAATTCTTTTAATTTTTTTGCTCTTGATTTATAAGATGGTGAAAGAATTGTACTTTGATATTCTAACATATCATAATCTCTAAGTAATGAAAACACTTTTCCATACTTTGCAGGATAACCTAAATCCACAAAATCAATATCTAGTGTAGCTCTTGTTGTATATTCTCCTAGAATACATGCACTTCCACCAATAATATATATATCAAATGGTTCTAATTTAAATAATTTTGTTACTTCTTCCATTTCATGAAGAACTTCAATTAAATTATCTCTTAACATTACAACACTCCTAATTACTTTTTATTTAATATATCTTCTATCGTGTGCCAAGCAAGTAAAGCACATTTTACTCTTGCTGGCATATTTGCAACATTTCTAAAAGCTATTGCTTCTTCAAGTTTTTCTAGCTCTTCCTCACTTTTAGTTTCTCTTTTTATCATATCTATAAAGGTTTTTATAATCTCTTTTGCTTCTTTAATTGTTTTACCTTTAAGAACATCTATCATAATAGATGTTGATGCTTGTGATATTGCACAACCATGTCCAGAAAAAGCCATATCTTCAATTATGTCTCCATTTAATTTTAATTCTAAAGTTATTTCATCTCCACAATTTGGATTATGCCCTACTTCACAGTAGTCAGCATTTTCTAACTTTTTCTTATTATAGGAATTCATACTATGTTCCATTATTAATTCATTATAAACATCATTTAAATCTTCCATTGAACTTGAACCTTTCTTTTTTATCTATTTACAATTTTATAAATCAACTTTAATATAATTTTTAAACATATTATATGCTTTATTCAAGGCTTTAACTAATTTATCCACATCTTCTTTTGTATTATAAATATAAAAACTTGCTCTACATGTTGAATCAAATCCTAGAAATCTCATAAGCGGTTGTGCACAATGATTTCCGAGAACGTACACAAACATTTTCTGAATCTAATATACTTGCAACATCATGTGGATGTACTCCTTTTATATTAAACGAAATAACACTTGAATGATTTTTTTTGTTTGGAGTAGTATATAATGTTAAATAGTCTAATTTTGATAATTCTTCTCTTGCATATGATACTACTTCATGTTCTATTTCTTGTATTTTATCATAACCTAATTCTTCAATATAATCAATCGCAGCACCTAATCCTATAACACCTTCTACGTTTTGTGTTCCTGCTTCAAATTTATTTGGTAATGGTGCAAATGTTGTTTCCTGTTCATATACATATTCTATCATATCTCCCCCCATTAAAAATGGGTTCATTTTATTTAGTAATTCTTTTTTACCATATAAAACACCTATTCCAAGTGGTGCTAACATTTTATGCCCTGAAAATACTATAAAATCTGCATCTAATTCTTGTACATCTATTTTCATATGAGGTATGCTTTGTGAGCAGTCTACTACTACTATTGCTCCTTTTTTGTGTGCATATTTTATAATTTCTTTTACATTATTTATTGTTCCCAAAACATTTGAAACATGTGTAATTCCAACAATCTTTGTTTTATCTGTTATTTTAGATTTTATTTCTTCTTCAGGTAATTCATATTCATCGTTTATATACATATAATTCAAGCTACTTCCTGTTTTTTTAGCAACAAATTGCCAAGGAACTAAATTTGAATGATGTTCCATTATTGAAATTACTATTTCATCTTCTTTTTTTAAGTTATCTAATCCATATGAATATGCAATTAAGTTTAATGCTTCACTTGCATTTTTAGTAAATATTATTTCTTCTCTGTGTTTTGCATTTATAAACTTAGATATTTTTGTTCTTGTATTTTCATATACTTCTGTTGCTTCAACACTTAAAGAATATGCCCCTCTATGTGGATTCGCATTATATTTTTCATAAAATTCATCTACTGCTTTTATTACTTGTATTGGTTTTTGTGTTGTTGCACCACTATCTAAATATGTTATATTTTTATTTTCTAAAATTGGAAAGTGTTTTTTTATTTTAGTCATAATATCTTACCTTTCATTCACTTCTTTTTCTTTATTATATTCCTTATAAAAATCAATAACTGTTTTTAATTCCATATCAAAATATTCTTTTCTTGGATTATTTTTAGGATTGCCTTTTATTAAATCTTTAACTTCATTTAATGTATAAAATTTAGAAGTAAATCCATCTTCCTTTTCTCTTACTGTTAAACTATTGTTGTTTGAAATTTTTTCAGCTTTTCCTAAATAATAATATGTTATAAGCAGTCTGTCTTCAATTGAATTGTCTCTTGTTGGATAATTTGATTGAAAATATTTAATTTTAGTTAACTGAGTTAATTCTTCTAATTTCATATCCAACCCTAATTCTTCTTTTATTTCTCTTAAGATTGCTGTATTAGGATTTTCACCATCATCAATAGAACCACCTGGTAGCAAGTAAATACCACCATAACTAGAAACTACGATTTCACCTCTTGAATTTTCCAAAAGCACTCTTGCTTTCATTTTCATATTTGAATAATTTCTTTTATCTTCATTACCTATTATAATTTCCATAATTAAATTACTCCTGTTTTTTCTAATCTAATCTTTCCTCAATTTTTTCTATTATTTCATTTCTTAAATCTTCATCTTCAATTCTACTTAAGATTTTATTAAATCTTGCTTTTACAATTAATTTTACTGCTTCATTATAACTTAATCCTCTTGACATTATATAAAATAATTCTTGATTATCTACTTTTCCAGATGCTGTTGAATGGTTTCCCTCTACATCAGATTCTGTACATAAAAGCATTGGAAGTGCTATACTTCTGGCTTTTTCTGAAAGTAACATACAAAATTCATTTTCATTTCCTTTTGCTTTTTTACAACCTTTTTTAAAGTCTATTGTACCTTTGAAATTCTTTTTTGCATTTCCACTCAAAGCTCCTTGAACGTCTATGTCTATAAAGCTTTGTTTCCCTCGTAATTCCGCAATATAATTTAAATCTTTTATATTATTTTCTGCACCCAAATAAATTGTTTTTAAATCATTTTTTGCTTTTTCTCCTAATATGTTTGAGTAATAGTTTGTTATACTGTTTTTTCCACCTATATCAATTATTGTGTAATTTACACTTGCATTTTCTCCTATAATATTTTCATAGGCTTCAAAATTATTAGAATTTTTATTCATTGTATTTACAACTACAACATCAATTTTAGAATTTTCTAATGCATTTATTTTTATTACTCCATTGTGGAAACATTCTTTATTCGTATTTGATTTATAAACTATATATAATTTACATTTTTTTGTTGCATTTACAACAATATTGTTAATTAAATTTATATTCTCATCATCAAAATTATAAATTATTCTTATTTCTTCGTTTTCAGCATTAATGTTTAATTTACTATTTGAATTTTTAATTATATTATTTTGAAGAATTTCTCCCAAACCATATGTAAGTTTTGTTTCTTCAATATTTTCTGTTATATTTTTCCCACCAATTATTTCAACATTTTTAAATTTTTCTACCGTTTCTGGGATTTCAACATCTGTAAGTTTTATGTTATTTATTAAAAAGTTTTTTGATGTTCTAATTGGTGTTTCATTTAATTTTAATTCGTTCATACTATTCCTTTCTTATTTATTAGAAATTTGCTTTAACTAGTTCTTAACCTTATTTTCTTTCTTAATATCATACTTATAAATACTTATAATGCTTGTAATTAATAAGATTATATCTCCTGCAACAATAAACCAACTCTGATAATATAAATAATATAATCCATATAATATTCCTGTTGTAATCCCTGATATTCTTACTAATTTCATATTTGATTGCCATAAACAATATGTTCTAATAATTGAGCCTATTGTTGGCAATAACGATATTATTCCATTCCATGTATATATACAATTCAGAACAATAATGCTTTCAAACATAATAAGTATAAATACATATATGTTTCTTTTAATTTTTACACTTTGCATAAATATAAATGTTCTTATAAAATTTATTATACTTAAAAAAGCTCCTGTAAATGCGTTTATTGTAAATGAATACATTGCCTCAAATAAGCAATTAAGAGATTGCACTCCTAATGATTTTTTTCTAT
>ENA-ORML01000943-ORML01000943.1-human-gut-metagenome-genome-assembly--contig:-NODE-943-length-29105-cov-14.952392_pt1 | contig 29105 bp, 28 predicted proteins | sample MGYA00242103_ERZ508995 | MGnify/ENA primary metagenome ERZ508995 (study PRJEB26280, sample SAMEA2338702) | human gut metagenome | biome: human gut; feature: human-associated habitat; material: faeces... | reverse complement strand
CCAGCCCCTTTGTGGAGGATCTGTCCGGCAAGATGCAGCAGGAAATCGCCCAGCGTCAGGCGGCGGAAGCCAGCCGTCAGGCCGCAGAGGCCGAGGCGGCCCGTCAGGCAGCGGAAGCGGCCAACCCCGCTGCAGCCGCCAACGAAAAGGTGGGCCGCATGTCGTTGGACGAGCTGTTGAACGACATACACAACATGTGACAAAAAAGAACCGCCTTTAGGCCGCCTGACACAAGAAAACACACGCCATAAAAGGCGGCTTTTGCGCAGGAACCTGCGTTGCGGCACCTTGCCAGACATAGAGTATGCCTGCGGCGCCGCGTCTTGGCTCTGCACAAAATCCGCTCTTTTCTGGTGCGAAGCAGTTTTGCCAAAGCAAGTTCGAGATAAAATCGGCTGCAAAAATACCCGCATACTGACGTATGCGGGTATTTTTTCGGGTGATTTTAGCCGGACAGGCACAGGCAAAACCGTATGTTTTCTTATGTCAGTCGGCCTTCGGGCGGTTCTTTTTTGTCAGCGAAAAGATAAGAGAGAAGAGGGAAGAACTGATGTGTGCCGCCGTTGGCGGCACAATTAGAAAGGGCGGCCTGTAGTCAGGTCGCTCTTTCTAATTGTTGGCAATGCAATCGCCGGATTTCATGCCAATTTCAATAATCCACCTTCATCAGACACAGTCCCTCCGGCGGGGCGGTGGGGCCGGCCTGCTTGCGGTCGCGGCTGTCCAGAATGGCCTGCACCTGCTCCGGCTCCCAGAAGCCACGGCCTACCTCCAGCAGCGTACCCACCAGAATGCGCACCATGTTCTGCAAAAAGCCGTTGCCATGGAAGGTAAACGTGATTCGATCCTTCCGCTGCTGAATGTCGATGGTATCCACCGTGCGGACGGTGGATTTCTTCATGCGGGGATTGCCGCAGAAGGCGGCAAAGTCGTGCTCCCCCGTCAGGTAGGCGGCGGCCTGCCGCATCCGCTCCACATCCGGCGCGTAGGGCAGCAGCGTCACATACTTCCGGTCGAACACCGGCTTGACCTCCCCCACAAACACCGTGTAGCGGTAGGTCTTGCCCAGCGCGTTGTACCGGGCGTGGAACCGGGGCCCACAGGGCTTCACCTCCCGGACGGCGATGGCATCCGGCAGATAGCGGTTGCAGTAGTCCCGGATCTCCTCCGGGGATTCCTTCACGTCCAGCTGGGCGTTGGCCACCATGGCACGGGCGTGAACGCCTGCATCGGTGCGGCCTGCGCCGATGATCTCCACCGGCTGGCCGGCCAGACGGCTCAGCACCGCTTCGAGCTTACCCTGAATGGTGTCCCTGTCCGGCTGGCGCTCCCAGCCGAAAAACCGTGTGCCGTCATAGGCAATGGTAAATTTATAGTTCTGCATCATCACTTCAGCTTCTTGATAAAGCAGCGGCGGCGCTTGTGCTGCTCAATGTCAAAGTCCTTCCACTGGGACTGCACCTTCTCGTTGGTCTCCAGCATGGGGCCGGTCTCGGCCTCCTTGATGCCCAGCTTATGGCAGCCCTGCATGGCGTTGTACAGGATCATGGCGTTGACGCCCTTCTTCTGGTAGTCGGGCCGCACGGCGATCAGCAAAAGGTCAATGGTGTCGTTCTTGTGGAAGGCCTTCAGCAGGTCGATCCACCCGGTGGGGAAATACTTGCCCCGGCTTTTCTGCAGAGCGCTGGCGATGGAGGGCGCGGCCACACCCATGGCCACCATATCCTCGTGCTCATCCATGATGAAGAAGGCCAGATTTGGGTTGATCAGCGGGGCAAACTTGGCGCTGTAGCGCTTGATCTGCTTATCCGACAGCTCCACCGTGCCGTACAGCGGCGCGTAGCAGGTGTTCACCAGCTGGAAGAACCGGGGGATCAGGCCAAAGTAGTCCAGCCGCGTCCGGGGATGAAACACATGCAGGTGATAGCGCTTTTCCACGAACTCCGACAGCTTGCGCCACCGCTCGATAATCTTTTCATCGGTGGGCACCTGAATGAGATTTTCGATCCAGTCCACATCCTTCACATAGCCCAGCCGGGTCAGGTGATCGATGTAGTAGGGATGGTTATAATAGGTGAAGAAGCAGCTGCGGCGGTCAAAGCCCTCCACCAGCATGCCCTCACGATCCAGGTCGGTGAAGCCCAGCGGGCCGTGCACCTCGTTGCAGCCCTTTTCCTTGGCCCAGCGCTCCACCGTAGTGAACAGGGCGTTGGCCACCTGCTCGTCGTCGATGAAATCCACCTGGGTAAAGCGCATGCGGTTGGTGCCCCACTTCTCGTTGGCCTTATGGCTGAGGATGGCGCCGATGCGGCCCACCATCTCGCCGTTGCGCATGGCCATCCAGCAGCGGGCTTCGCAATATTCAAAGGCGGGGTTCTTCTTTTTATCCCAATCGCTCATATCGTCATCAAAGGTGGCGGGGACAAACTGGGGCACATCTTTATATAAAATGTTGGGGTAATCCACGAATTGGCGCAGCTGCCCCTTCGTGGTCACTTCAATAATCGAAACCATATTGTTCCTCCTTGTAAACACAAGCCCAGTGTATCGCAAAATCCGGCAAAAAGCAACATAAAAAGAGTGGAAACGGCGCGGCGCATGTGGTATACTCATTACCAAGAATATTACGATATCGGTGGAGGTAGTCATATGGAGCTTTTCTGGTATAACATCAAGGCGATGGACGCCGCGGCCTACGACGCTGCCCTGTCCATGATGGACGCGGAGCGCCGCAGCCGCATCGGTGATTTCCCCAACGAGGACGACCGCAAGCGCAGCGCCGCCGGTGAGCTGCTGCTGCGGCAGGCCGCGGCGGCCCGTCTTGGCTGCACGGTGGAGAGCGCGCCGCTGGTCTGGGACGAAAACGGCAAGCCCGGCGTGGAGGGCGACCCCTTCTACGTCAGCGTCAGCCACAGCGGCCCCTATGTGGTGGCTGCCGCGGGAGATCACGTGCTGGGCGTGGACGTGGAGGTCATTCGCGGTGCGGAGGAGAAGTTCATGCGCCGTGCCTGCTCCGAGGCGGAGATGGCCTACATCCGTTACGGCGACGCGGGCTGCTTCCAGCGGTTCTGGGAGTGCTGGACGGCCAAGGAGGCCCTGTTCAAGCTGACGGGCAAGGGGCCACTGCTGGCGCTGAGCCGTCTCCAGCTGCCGGAGGGCGTGGCGCTGGATCACATCATGCAAAACGGCTGCGCCGTCACCGCAGCCATGCAGCTGTAAGTGAGGAGGAGCAGCCATGTATCGTATCGGTATTGATCTGGGCGGCACCAACATCGCCGTTGGCGTGGTGGACGACCGCCACAACATTATCGCCGAGGCCAGCGTTCCCACCGGAGCCTTCCGCCCGGCGGAGGAAATGGTGGCGGATATGTGCCGCGCCGTGGAGCTGGCTTTGGACAAGGCGGGCCTGATCGCCGCCGACTGCGCCAGCATCGGCATCGGCTCCCCCGGCACCTGCGACAGCGAGGCCGGTGTGGTGGTGCGTGCCTATAATCTGGGCTGGTTCAACGTCCCCGTGTGCCGGATGCTCCACGAGCGGTTCGGCATCCCCGTCCGTCTCAGCAACGACGCCAACTGCGCCGCTCTGGCGGAGACCGTGGCAGGCGCAGCGGTGGGCCGCCGGGATATGATCCTCATTACGCTGGGCACCGGCGTAGGCGGCGGCATCATCATCGACGGCAAAATTTACGCCGGTATGCGCTCCATGGGCGCAGAGCTGGGCCATACCCTGCTGGTGCTGGAGGGCGAGCACTGCACCTGCGGCCGTGACGGCTGCTGGGAGGCCTACGCCTCCGCCACCGCACTGATCCGTCAGGCCAAGCGGGCCGGAGAGCAGCATCCGGAATCCGCCCTCCATGGCCGTGAGGAGCTGACGGCGCTGGACGTGTTTCAGGCCGCCGACGCCGGAGACGCGGCGGCACAGGCGGTCATCGACCGCTGGTGCGTCTATGTGGCGGCGGGCATGACCGATCTGGTCAACAGCCTTGCCCCGGAGATGATTCTCATCGGCGGCGGCATCAGCCGTCAGGGCGAGCGGATCCTCTCTCCCATCCGGGAATATGTGGCGGAGCATTGCTTCGGCGGACGGGAGGGCGCCGTGCCCATCATCGCCGCCGCCAAGCTGGGCAACGAGGCCGGCATCATCGGCGCCGCCGCACTGTGATAATAAGCAAAAAAAGAACCGGGGATATCCCCGGTTTCTTTTTATGCCTTTATTTCTGCCCCTCCAGCGCACCGTTGGCCAATACCCAGCGGCGGACATGCTGAATGAACCGCTGGGTGGACAGGGACAGGGCGTTCTTATCCTTCACGCAGATGCCAATGTTGCGGTAAAAGGGCCGGGGCAGCTGGCAGGCCACCAGCGGATACACGCAGCGCTGTAACATCAGCTCCTCCATGATGCTGATGCCTAGGCCGCTGGACACCATGGCCAGAATGGTCTGATCCTGCTGCACGGTGTACTGGATGTTGGGCTGGATATGCAGGGTGTCGAACACCTCCTGTATCTCGTAGTCGTCGCCCTCGTCCAGCAGGATCACCGGATACTGCTCCAGCGCCTCCGGCGGGAAGGGATCGCGGCCCGCCAGCGGATGGTCACAGGGAACGATCACCTTCCACTGATCCCGCTGTAACAGCCAGCTGTCCAGATGCTTCTCCGTAGGCAGACTGACGAAGCCGCAGTCCGCCTGCCCGTGGGTGACCCAATCGGCGATCTCGTTGTTGAAGTTGGAGGGCAGCAGCTCAAATTCGATCTTGGGATAGATCTCCTGAAAGCTCTTTAGAATATAGGGCATCCACTTTTCCGACACGCTGGTGAAGGTGGCCACCCGCACAAGACCGGTGTCCAGTCCCCGCAGGTCGGCGGCCTTCTGCTCCAGCTGGTGCTGCAAAGCGCACATCTCCCGGAAGTAGGGCAGCAGCGCCCGGCCATCCGCCGTCAGCGACACGCCGCCGTGGCTGCGCACCACCAGCGTCGTCCCCAGCTCCGCCTCCAGCGAGCTGACCGCGTGGCTGATGCCGGACTGGGTGAAGTTCAGCTCCTGGGCGGCCCGTGTAAAGCTGCCGCATTCGGCGGTCTTCAGCAGGATCTCGTACTTTGTCAGGCTCATACCCTTCCCTCCTTTTTTCTTAACATAGTATAGCAGAAATCTTAACGGGGTTCAAACATTTTTTCATGATAATGATGAAAATGGTGCGTTTTACAAATGGACTCCTCCGTGATATGCTATAACCAACCTAGAAATCCAAAAGAAAGGAGCGACGGTTATGGGTCTGAATCTGCTGCTGGCCGGTCTTGCCGTTCTGCTGGTGGTCGTTGGCGTCGTCAGTCGTGTCACCAACAAGTAACACCTTGCAGAAGCCGCATGACAAAGTGAAATGCATGTTTCGTATGATTTATGGTAAAAGCAGAAGCCGGGCCGCCCGCCCGGCTTCTGCTTTTGTGATTTTTAATTGAGACTTTCGCGCTCCGGCGCGAGACACTTTTGGCCTCGGCCCCAAAAGTGTCCAAAAGGGCCGCTTAAACCTGCGGTTTAAGAATCCGCTCACGCCGTTCCCTATGCAAAAGTGTTGCCGTTTACCGCGCGTTCACAGAACCCGTTTATTATCGGTGCGTATGACGCATTGATTCCCTTCTTGCGCCGCTGCCGCTCATGCGTTGCAACAGTAGACGCTGAAGCGTTGCTCGTCTCGCTGGCATCAGCGGCAGCGGCGCTGGAGCAGAGACGATACTTTCTATAAAACGAAAAAGAAAACCTTGCGCAAACGTGTGGTACGCACTCACGATCCCTCACACAGCATAGCGCGCAAGGAAGTGAAGAAACCTTTGGTTTCTTCTGGCTCTTTTGCCCACTTTTCTAGTCGGTGCGTTAAGAAAATATGTCGGTGGCATATTTTTAGCATCCGTCCTCGGCGGCTATGCCGCCGTAGCATCCGCTGTGTTTACACAGCGTGATTGGGAAAAGTGGGTCGCCGAAGGCTGTTTTTGCCCCGGAAAGTGAAACTCCCAAGTTCCCCGTTGCGGAAAAAACATTAATATGGTAAGATAAACCGTACTTTGAAAGAGAGATGAATCCTATGCACAACAAGAAAACCCGTACCCTGTCGTTGGTGTTCGCCCTGTTGGCCAGCGCCATTTTCGGCATGAGCTTCATGTTTTCCAAGCTGGCGCTGGAGGTGGCAAAGCCCACCGTGCTGCTGGCCTTCCGTTTTTTGATCGCCTTTACCGCCATGTCGCTGGTCATTCTGGTCAACGCGCTGGTGGGGAAAACCCGTGGCAGGCCGCTGTTCGCCTTCTCCCTGAAGGGCAAGCCCATCGGCTCGCTGGTGCTGCTGGGCCTGATCCAGCCGGTGCTGTACTTCTTCTGCGAGAATTACGGCATCCTGTACACCTCCTCCGCTGTAGCGGGCACCATCATCGCCGTGGTGCCCATCGCCTGTATCGTCACGGACGTGCTAATCCTGCACGAGCGGGTCACGCGCCGCCAGGTGATCTGCGCGGTGCTGTGCATCGGCGGCGTGGCGCTGATCTACATGGGCGGCGAGACCCACATTTCCGCGCTGGGACTGGTGTTTCTGCTGATGACGGTGGGCTGCGACGCGGCGTATTACACTCTCAGCCACCGGGCGGCGGCGAAATTCACTGCCTTCGAGGTGACATATGTGATGTTCACCGTGGGCATGGTGTTCTTCATCCCCGCCGCACTGATCCAGGGAGCGGGCCACATGGCGGAGACGTTCCTGCCCGCCATCCAGAGCGGCGCGTTCTGGGGCGCGGTGGTCTATCTGGGCATCGTGTCCTCGGTGGTGGCGTACTTCCTGCTGAACTTCGCCAACGCCTACCTGACGGTGTCGGAAGCGTCGCTGTTCAGCAACGTCACCACGGTGGTCAGCGTACTGGCGGGCGTGGTGCTGCTGAAGGAGCCCTTCGGCCTGTGGCAGATCGTGGGCGTGGCGGTGATCCTGGTGTGCGTCTACGCCGCCAACGCGACGGGGAAGAAATAAACGAGAGATGTTTTTACAAAGGCTCCCCCTGTTGCAAGGGGAGCTGTCAGCCGCAAGGCTGACTGAGGGGATAATGACATTCAAACACCCCCTCCGTCAACGCTTCGCGTTGCCACCTCCCCTTACACAGGGGAGGCTTTATTTCCACTGTCCAAGAAAAAACCGGCCGTAAGGCCGGTTTTTTATGCTTCGGAAATGTAGATTTCTTCCGCCTTTTGCTGCGCCGTAACCAAGCATGCCATTGCTTCCGACACTTCGGAGCGGGAGATCAGTTCAATCGCATCAGTAACGGCATTAAACAATGTGGTATAATACTTGGGCAAATTTTCCATGTATGTCACCTCAAATTTTGTGCTACAAAATATAATGCATCATTATAACGCAAAATGCAATACGTTTTTATCATAAACTTGTATTACGGGGTGCATTATGGCAAAATTCAAGATTCCCAAACCGCCGGGTTCTACCAACAAATCCATCCGCTTTCCCAATGAGCTTATCGAAGCTGTAGAGGAAGCCATTCGCGGAACCGATTGTACATTTTCCGCATTTGTGGTAGAGGCTGTGCGTGTGGCATTGGAAAATCTGGAAGAAGAATAAAACCGGCCTTACGGCCGGTTTTTTCTTATTACGGCAGTTCCCTGTACATCTCATGGCACTTGCCGTTGGTGGCCCAGACGCTGCCGGGCTCTCTGGGGTCGATGGCGCTGCCGTCCAGACGGGTCAGACTTCCGCCCGCTTCCTGCAGGATCAGGCTGCCCGCCGCGAAATCCCACGGGGACAGGCAGCACTCGAAGAAGATCTCGATACGCCCGGCGGCCACCTGACAGATATCCAGCTCGGCGGAGCCGAAGCGGCGGAAGTCCAGCGTGTGGTCGTACAGCCACCGCATGATGGCAAAGCTCCTGTCCGTATAGCTGCGGTCATAGATGGTGCTGCCGCACATGCAGATGGCATGCGCCGCGTCATGGTCGGACACATGGATGGGACGGCCGTTCAGCGTGGCGCCGCAGCCCTTTTCCGCCGCGAAAAGCTCCTCGATAAAGGGGTTGTACACCACGGCGTACCGCACCTCGCCCTGATAGCACAGGGCCACGGCGATGTTGCTGTAATGCAGCTTCCGCACAAAGTTGGTGGTGCCGTCGATGGGGTCGACGATGAAGACCCAGTCCTTGGTCAGCGTCTCGTGCTGCCCCTCCTCGCCGAAGAAATCGGCCTCCGGGCAGATGCCCAGCAGCTCACGGCGTAGGAACTCCTGCACCGCCACATCATATTTCGTCACCAGATCCGCCGCGCCGGTCTTCTCGCGGGTGTCCCGCTCGATGTTGTGGGCGTCGCGGATCATGTCTCCCGCCGCACGAACGGCGGCAACGATCTTTTCCAGCATATAGTTACCTCCTGACAGCCCGTCCGGCACAGATACCGGTGGGCTTTCCGTTTTCCAGAGCGATCTCGCCCGCCACCAGCACAAGAGACATCCCCTGCGAGGTCTGCTGTGGCTCCGTATAGGTGGCCCGCTCGTGGAGGGCTTCCGGCGCAAACATGCACACGTCCGCGTCGCAGCCCGCTTCCAGACGGCCCTTTCCGGTCAGTCCCAGCACCTGAGCGGGACGGCCCGTCAGCTTGTGGACGGCCTGCTCCCAGCTGAGTGCTTTCTTCTCCCGGACAAAATGCTCCAGCAAATGGGTCACGTTGCCGCAGACACGGGGGTGCAGCTGTCCCTCGGTGGGATAGGTGGCATCGGAGATGACGCAGGACAGGGGCGAACGGAGAATGGCGCAGATATCCTCCTCCGACGCCATGAAGTCGATCATGGTGATCTGGCCGTGCTCCCGTGCCAGCAGCTCACAGCAGGAGGACAGTGGATCCTGTCCCATCAGGGCGGCGATCTCCATCAGGTTGTGACCCTGATAGGGGTGATCCTCCGGACAGTGGAGGGAGGTCAGGTAAATGCTGTCCCAGCCCGCCAGCTTGGCAATATCGTCAAAGCCCACGCCGCTTTCGATGCGCTCAGCCAGCTCCCGGCGGACGCTCTGATCCCGCAGACGCTCCACTACCGCCTCCATGCCGCCGGTGAGGTAGTCCGGCGGCAGAATGTGCAGCAGCTGGGTGGAGCCGGCGGTGTAGGGATACACGTCGCAGTCCACCCGCAGGCCCTCATTTTGCGCCTGCTCCAAAAGCGTCAGCACCTGAGGGATCTTCTTGCCCCAGTTGTCCCGTCCCATAGCCTTGAGGTGGCTGATGTGAACGGGGCAGTTCAGCGCACGGGCCACGGCGATCATCTCCCGCACCGACTCCGCCACACCGCCGCCCTCCTGCCGCATGTGGACGGTGACGGGGATATCCGTCCCCGCCACCGGCTGCAAGGCCCGGATCAGGTCGGCGGTGGAATAGAACCACTCCGGCGCGTAGCCAAGGCCCAGACTGACGCCCAGCGCACCGTCGGAAAGCGCCTGCTCCATCTGGCGGTGAATGGCGGCAAAGTGGCCGTCCGCCAGCTCCGTCAGCTGATAGCCCGCCGCGTCGGCCCGGAGAGTACCCGCGCCCACCAGCATGCCCACGTTCAGGGGCAGGGCGGGCAGAGAGCGGAAGTACCCCGCCAGCGAGCGGCTGTACAGCCGGGGCGGCAGGTCGCCGGTGATAGGCTGCAAATACGCCCGGATGGCGGCCTCATTATCCGGCCCGAAGGGCGCGGCGGACAGGCCGCAGTTGCCGTTAACGATGGTGGTCAGCCCCTGACACAGCTCCCACTCCCCGAAGCCGGGGCGGAACGCCGCGCCGTCGGCGTGGCGGTGAATGTCGATAAAGCCGGGGGTGACGGTCATTCCGGTGCAGTCCACCGTCCGCCGCGCCTGGGCGTGGGACAGCTGTCCCACCGCCGCGATCTTGCCGTTTTCAATGGCCACATCTGCCGCAAACGCGGCGCGGCCGGTACCGTCAATGACAGTACCGCCCCGCAAAAGTGTATCAAACATGGGAAAAACCTCGATCATTCTGTATTATCCCCGGTGCAGTGGCAGCGTCACCGTAAAGCGGGTGGCGCTCTCGTCGCTGGCGGCGGTGATGGTTCCCTTGTGCCGCGCCGTGATCTGGCGGGCGATGGCAAGCCCCAGCCCGAACCCCGCCGCGCCGGTGCGGGCATCGTCCACCCGGTAGAACCGGTCAAACAGGTGGGACAGCTTCTCGGCGGGGATCCTCTCGCCGGGGTTCTCCACCGCCAGCACCGCATTCCTTCCGGCGGCGTTCAGCGTCAGGCGGATGGCACCGCCGGGCGCGGCGTATTTCACGGCGTTGTCCAGCAGGATATCCACCAGCTGATCCAGCTGTTGGCAATCGCCGGTCAGGGACAGGCCGTTCTGAATGTCGTATTCCAGCGGGTGTCCCGCCTCGAACGCCACCGGCTCGAACCGCAATGCGGCGTCCGTCACCAGATCGCTGAGATCCAGCGGCGCAAAGGGTGCGGCGGCCCGGCCGCTCTCCGTCCGGGAGAGGGTCAGCATATCCTCCACCAGCTCCTTCATCCGGCGGGATTCCGCCAGAATGTTGTCCACATACCGCTGCTGCTCTCCGCTGGCCGACTCCTCCAGCAGATCGGCGGAGGACAGGATCACCGTCAAGGGGGTTTTCAGCTCGTGGCTGGCGTCGGAGATAAACTGCTGCTGATCCTGCCACGTCCGCACCACCGGGCGGGAGACAAAGCCGCTCAGCAGCCAGCTGACTCCCAGCAGCACCAGCAGCGCGCCCAGCCCGATCAGCAGGCACACCTTCACTAATGAGCGCAGGGTGGCCTGTTCAAAGGTGCTGTCCATAAAGGCAATGCGCACCGTCAGCACGCCGTCCTGCCGGTAAAACCGCAGATGCCGCTGGGACAGCACGCCGCTTTCGCCGCCGTCGGCCAGCGCCTGCGACACAGCGTCCAGCAGCGCCTCCTCGTCGTCCAGATCGTAATAGCTGCTGCCGGACACGCGGACGGTACCGCTGGGCAGCACCTCCGCCACAAAGCAGGGAAATCTTCCGTCCACGACGCCGGTCTGCACCGCCTGCTTCAATTGATGGATATAGCTCTGTGCGATATTGGCCTGCGAGAAAAAGTACACGCCGCCGAACACCGCCAGCAGCACCATAAACGCCACCAGCATGGTCACGCCGGTGATCTTCCAGCGGAGCCGACGGATCATGACTGCCCCTCCTCGTCCCGTGTCAGGCAGTAGCCCAGCATCCGCAGCGTCTTGATCTTCACCGCCGAGTGCAGATGGGCCAGCTTCCGCCGCAGGAAGGAGATATACACCTCCACGTTGTTGTCCTCCGCCTGGGAGTCATACCCCCAGACCTTCACCAGCAGCTGCTCCTTTGTGACCACCTGACTGCCGTTGCGCAGCAAAAGCTCCATCAGGTCGTACTCCCGGCGGCTGAGACGCACCTCCCGTCCGCCGCAGGACAGGGTGAACGTGCCCCGCTCCAGCGACAGGTCGCCCCAGGAGAGCGCCGTGCTCTCCTGCACCTGACCGCCGCTGCGCCGCAGCAGCGTGCGGACGCAGGCCAGCAGCTCCTCCGGCTCAAAGGGCTTGGTGAGATAGTAGTCCGCGCCGCAGTCCAGCCCGTATACCCGGTCGTCCAGACTGCTCTTGGCCGTCAGCATCAGCACGGGGGTGGACACGTTGGCCGAGCGCAGCTTCTGGGCCACCTGAAAGCCGTTCATCCCCGGCAGCATCACGTCCAGCACCACCAGATCATAGATGCCCGTCAGGGCGTTGTCCAGCCCGCTTACGCCGTCATGGCACACGTCGGCGGTGTAGCCCTGCCGGTACAGCAGCTGCCGCAGGGTGTCCGCCAGACGGACTTCATCCTCCACGATCAAAAGACGCATGACACGTCCTCCTTACTTACAGCAGCGCCAGCAGCGGCGCCACCTTCTCCTGCGCCAGCAGGTACACGGTGGTATCATCGTTCAGCGTGGCGTAATAAGCGCCGTCCTCCCGCAGCGTGCCCAGCGTCAAGGTGACGGTGGCTTCCGTTCCTACGGTATTGACATAGGCCAGCGTGATAACGGCAGTGGGCGCGTCCAGCCCGCACAGGGGCGCGGCGTCCGGCGAGGGATCGTAGTCGAAGCACTTGTCGAAGCTCAGCTCCGCCAGCGCCGTCTCGATCGCCTCGATGCCGTCAGGCAGCGCCTTTCCGCCGCTGACCCAGCCCTCATCATTCTTCGTCAGGCGAACGGACTTGCCGCTCTCCGTCTGGTGAACGGTGATGACCGTCAGGTTCTCGTCCGTCAGCTCCGGCAGGGTGGGCAGCACCGCCATGTCGTAGATGCTGCGATCCATCAGCGTCACGAAAGCGTCCTCCACCAGATACACGCCCTCCTGTCCGTCGATGGACATGTACCACGTTCCGTCGTCCTTCTGATCGCCGAAGCGCAGCGTCGTGACCTCCTCGCCCACGGTGACGGTCATATACCGGTTCGGCTCGTCCAGACCGCACTCTGCCGGATCCACCGTCGGATCCAGCGGCGTCAGCTCGGCGGACATGGTGTCCAGCGCCGTCAGGATCTCCTCCACATAGGCGGCGTCCAGCGGGAACGTCTCGTTATCCACCCATTTCCAGCCGTCCTCGTCCTTCCGAAAGCGGCAGGTCACACTGCTGTTGTCATACTCCAGCGCACCGGCCTCGGTGATGGGCAGCTGTTCGCCGTTGGTCAGCACATTGGCGTCCGCCGCGTCGGCGTCGGGCTCCTCCTTCGCCTTGCCGCAGCCCACCAGTACCAGCACCAGCAGTAGGCTTAACATCAGTAAGAGTAATCGTTTCATTGGGGTTCCTCCTCGGGGTAAAATACATTACAACACTTTAATATAGCAGAATATGAAGGAAAAGGAAAGTCAAAATTGTGAATTTTGGCTTTTTTGCGTCAGAATACCCGCCGATGCAAACGCATCGCCGGGTATTTTCATATCATTCGATGGTGCCGCCGCCCAGCACCTCGTCGCCATCGTACAGCACCGCCGCCTGTCCGGCGGTGATGGCCCGCTGGGGCTCGTCGAAGGTCAGCCGCACCCGTCCCTCCGGCAACGGCTCCGCCAGGGCCGGGGCCTCCACCTGACTGTACCGGGTCTTTGCCGTGCAGCGGAAGGCCGCGGCAGGCGCTTCCCCGGCGATCCAGTTGACCCGGCAGGCGGTCAGCTCCCGGCGGAACAGCCTGTCGTTGTCCCCCAGCACTACGGTATTGTCCGCCTCGTGCTTCGCCAGCACGTACACGTGCTTTCCCACCGAGATGCCAAGGCCCTTCCCCTGACCGATGGTATAGCAGGGCAACCCCCGGTGACGGCCCAGCACGTTGCCCTCCTCGTCCACGAAGTCGCCGGGCTCCAGCGCCACGCCCTGTCCCCGCAGGAACGACACATAGTCGCCGTCGGGCACGAAGCAGATATCCTGACTGTCGGACTTGTCGGCGTTCAGCAGTCCTGCCTCGCGGGCATTGTCCCGGATGGTGGGCTTGTCGAAATCCCCCACCGGCAGCAGCAGGTGGGACAGCTGATATTGGGTCAGCTGGTACAGCACATAGCTCTGATCCTTGCGGCGATCCGCGCCCCGCAGCAGGCGATAGCGCTCCGCCGCCGGATCATAGGCGATCCGGGCATAGTGCCCCGTGGCAATGTAGTCATACCCCAGCGTCACCGCCCGATCCAGCAGCGCGCCGAATTTCAGGCAGCGGTTGCAGTCGATACAGGGGTTGGGGGTGTGTCCGGCGCAGTATTCCGCCACGAAATGATCCATCACGTCCCGGCGGAAGGCCTCCACCTCGTTAAATACGTAAAATTTCACCCCCAGCCGGTAGGCCACAGCACGGGCGTCCTCGGCGTCGTCGGCGCTGCAGCAGCGGCTGTCGCTGTTGGGGATCAGCTTCAGCATGGCGCCGTCGCAGTCATAGCCCTGCCGCCGCAGCAGCAGCGCGGCAGCGCTGCTGTCCACGCCGCCGGACATGGCCACCAGCACCCGTTTTCCTTTGTTCTGCTCCATAGGTTTACCTCGCTGTTGTTTGGGGTAGAATCTCATCGGTTCTGTTGTAGGGGCGGACGACTCTGTCCGCCCGACAGCATAAAACTCTTAATAAAAAGTGTAACCCCGGCTTCCGCCGGGGTCAAGCAAAATTTTCATTTTCAGTCCATGTGCTTCGCCGCGAAGGCCTGATAGGGCAGCGCGTCGCTCAGCTCCATCATCACGTGGGAGAACCCGCCCGCATAGTCGTACCCGGTGTCCCGCACCTGTCCGCCGTCCTTGCGGACGTGGGGCAGCGCCACCGTCACCAGCGTACCCTGACCCTCCCGGCTCTCCAGCAGCAGGCGGCCGCCGTGCCCCTCGGCAATGCGGCGGCAGATGGGCAGGCCCAGCCCCATGCCATACGCGGCAGGCGCGGCTTCAAGTCCCTCAGCCCAGCGGTCGAACAGCGTCGCCATCCGCTCCGCCGGAATGCCGCAGCCGGTGTCCCGCACCCGCAGCAGCACCTGACCGCTCCGCACCTCCAGTGAAACGGTGATAACGCCGCCCCGCGGCGTAAATTTCAACGCGTTGCTCAGCAGATTCCACACCAGACGCTCCAGATACGTCCGCTCCACCGCGGCCACCACGTACCGCTCCCGGCAGTCGAACCGCACCTCCACGCCTGCTTCGCGGGCGATGGAGTCCGCCTGACGGCACAGCTCGTCCAGCAACACCACCAGCTCCTCATTCTGCGTCTGAAACGGCTTGTCCGACAGCAGCTCCGGCCCCATGGCCAGATTGCTCACCAGACGCAGCATCCGGTAGTAGCTCTGCCGCATGATGGCGCTCTCGGCGCTGTCACCCTTCTGCCCCTGTGTCAAGCGCTGGGCGGCCATGTGCAGATTGTTCAGCGGAGAACGCAGGGCCGCCGCCACGCCGGGCAGTATGTTTGCCAGTATCCGCTTCTCCTCGTCGCTGAAAGCCGCCATCGTTCCCACCTCTTTTCTCTGTCATTCTGCCCCGTTAAGGGGACGCTATCCATGGTAAATAGCGGATGAGCAACTATATCATACCAAGCGCACAAAGGAAAAACAAGGCGTTTGTCGAATTTTGTCGAATCTTGTCGAAAAATTTTTAAAAAGGGGCTTGCATTTTCCGAGAGAATTGCATATAATTCTAAACGTACCATATGTTTGATATATTCCATCAGGAAGGAAGTTTTAATTTATGAGCATTAAAGTTGGCATCAATGGTTTTGGCCGTATTGGCCGCATGGTTCTGCGTTGTTCCCTGAATCACCCCGAGATTGAGATCGTGGGCATCAACGACCTGTGCCCTGCCGACTATCTGGCTTATATGGTGAAGTATGACACCATGCACGGCAAGTTCAACGGCGACATCTATGCCGAGGGCAACAACATCGTGGTCAACGGCAAGGCCATCCCCGTTTCCGCCGAGCGCGATCCCGCCAATCTGCCCTGGGCCAAGGTAGGCGCCGAGTACGTTATCGAGTCCACCGGCCTGTTCCTGACCAAGGAGAAGTCCACCGGTCACATCGCCGCCGGCGCCAAGCACGTTGTCATGTCCGCCCCCTCTAAGGACGACACCCCCATGTTCGTCTGCGGCGTCAACGATGACACCTATACCAGCGACATGCAGTTCGTGTCCAACGCCAGCTGCACCACCAACTGCCTGGCTCCCATCGCCAAGGTGCTGAACGACAACTTCGGCATTGCCGACGGTCTGATGACCACCGTTCACTCCACCACCGCCACCCAGAAGACCGTTGACGGCGTGTCTCTGAAGGACTGGCGCGGCGGCCGTGCCGCCTCCGGCAACATCATCCCCAGCTCCACCGGCGCTGCCAAGGCCGTGGGCAAGGTCATCCCCAGCCTGAACGGCAAGCTGACCGGTATGTCCATGCGTGTTCCCACGCTGGATGTGTCCGTGGTCGACCTGACTGTGAATCTGGTGAAGCCCGCCTCCTACGAGGAGATCTGCGCCGCCATGAAGAAGGCCAGCGAGGGCGAGCTGAAGGGCATCCTCAGCTACACCGACGAGGCCGTCGTGTCCTCCGATTTCCTGGGCGACACCCACACCTCCATCTTCGACGCCAAGGCCGGCATCGCCCTGACCGACACCTTTGTGAAGGTGGTCAGCTGGTACGATAACGAGATCGGCTACTCCGACAAACTGCTGTGCCTGATCGAGCGCATGTACGCCGTGGATCACAAGGCATAAGTCAAAATTATCAAGTCCTTTTCCAAACTTTTGAGTTTTCCTTCTTTTTTGTTCCAGGAAAAACGCCGCCTTTATGGCGGCTTTTTTCCTAGGTACATGTAAGAAGCTTCACAGAAAAAACGTCAATTTCCCGGAAAATCCCTCTTTCTTTTTCACGGAATGTATGGTACAATAGGTACAAGCGCCGTGGGCGCGCAGGAAAGGAAACATCCGTCATGGAAAGCAACGCACTTCTCAACGCAACGCTGTCGCTGGACAGCGACATTTCTCTCTATGCCCAGCTGGTGGGCATCATCAAGCGCAACATCTCCACCGGAGTGCTGGCCGTGGGCGATCTGCTGCCCAGCGAGGCCGAGCTGTGCCGCACGCTGAACATCAGCCGCAACACCGTCCGTCAGGCCATCGGCGAGCTGGAGGAGGAGGGCCTTGTGGTTCGCAAGCGCGGCCGGGGCACCTTCGTGGCCGACCCCGCCACCAACCGCCGGGGCGTGCGCTACTCCTTCACCACCGAGGTATCCTCCATGGGCAAGGAGCCCAGCAGCACGCTGGTGGATTTTCAGATCACCACACCTTCGGCCATCATCTGCGACAAGATGGAGCTGCGGGAGGGCACGCCGGTCTACTGCTTCACCCGTATCCGCAACGTGGACGGTGAGCCGCTGATCCTGGAAACCAGCTACTACCCCCAGTACATCTATCCCAACCTCACCCGCGACATGGTGCAGACCCACAGCTTCTATTCCCTGCTGTACCACGTGGGCATCACCCCCTTCGCCGCCGAGGAGAGCTACGAGGCGGTGACGCTGAGCTCCGACAACGCCAAGCTGCTGGGCGTGGAGCCGGGCAGCTGCGCCTTCTATCATCAGCGCCGCACCCGCACCGAGGATGGCCGGGTGTACGAGTACACCCGCAGCTTCATCCGGGGCGACCGGGTGCGTCTGGACGTACATATGCAGAAATCCGGCATCCACTTTACCCGCAGCATCGATTAATAAAGACTGCCCTTTGAAACACCGCCCTGCGGGGCCATAAATAGGAAAGGAAGCACTACCATGGGTAAATTTGTCGTCAAGGCTACCAAGACCGGTTTTGTGTTTAACCTGAAAGCCGGCAATGGCGAGGTCATCGCCACCAGCGAAATCTACACCACCGAAGCCACCTGCATGAAGGGCGTGGAATCCGTCCGCAAGAACGCGGCGGACGCCAAGCTGGAGGATCAGACCGTGGCCGAGGTGGCCGCCGTCACCAATCCCAAGTTCGAGCTGTACACCGACAAGGCCGGTGAGTTCCGCTTCCGCCTGAAGGCCCGCAACGGCGAGATCATCGCCGTCAGCGAGGGCTACAAGGCCAAGGCCTCCTGTCTCAACGGCATTGACTCCGTGCGCCGCAACGCCCCGGACGCCGCCGTGGAAAAGCCGGAGGACTGATATTGCGTTTTCCTAAAAAGACCGCCATCGGCGGTCTTTTCTTTTTTTGCCGCCCCTCAAAAGCCTCCCTCTGCGAGGGAGGTGGCATGACCGCAGGTCATGACGGAGGGAGAGAATTTAAGCCTTTTATTCTCTCCCCCAGTCACCTTCGGTGACAGCCCCCTCTCAGAGGAGGCCAAGAACGGATTGCCACGCCAGTCTGCGGACTGGCTCGCAATGACAGGCTTTCAACAACCCAGGTCTTCTCTCAGAAGATGCTTTTGTCGTCGCTCCCTTTTCATTAACCGATATTGGTCAATATTAATATACATCATTTTCGGTTAACATGCAAGTAGAAAGTGGGGCTTGCATGTTATGATCTCCTACGACAACCTCTGGGAAACCATGAAGAAAAAGGGTGTCTCACAATACACCCTTATCAAAAAGTATGGTGTCAGCCCTGGACAACTGACCCGGATGAAGCGCAACGAAAGCGTCAGCACCCATACTATTGAAATGTTCTGCCGCATATTGGCATGCGACGTAAGTGATGTTATGGCATATCTCCCCGATGAAGAAAATTAGGCAAGGCAGTGGACTCTTTCTCCTCACCGCCTTGCCTTTTTTCCTCCCCTGTGGTACAATATTCTGGCAAAATCACAACATTTCCGAAAGGAGCTACCGTAATATGGAACTGAAAGACATCCTCAGCCGTGTGGATCACACCCTGCTGAGCCAGAGCGCCACATGGGCAGAGATCAAGGCCATCTGCGACGACGGCGTGAAGTACGGCTGCGCCAGCGTCTGCATCCCCGCCAGCTACGTGAAGCAGGCGGCGGAGTACGTGGACGGCAAGATCGCCGTGTGCACCGTCATCGGCTTCCCCAACGGCTACGACACCACCGCCGCCAAGTGCTTCGAGGCCGCCGACGCCGTGAAGAACGGCGCGGCCGAGATCGACATGGTCATCAACATCGGCTGGGTGAAGGACGGCCTGTACGATCAGGTGCTGGACGAGATCAAACAGGTGAAGGCCGCCTGTAACGGCAAGCTGCTGAAGGTCATCATCGAGACCTGCATGCTGACCGACGCTGAGAAGATCGAGATGTGCCGCGTGGTCAACGAGTCCGGCGCGGACTACATCAAGACCTCCACCGGCTTCGGCGGCGGCGGAGCCACCCGTGAGGACGTGGCACTGTTTAAGGCCCACGTGGCCCCTCACGTGAAGATCAAGGCAGCCGGCGGTATTGCCAATTTGCAGGACGCCGAGGACTTCGTGAAGCTGGGCGCCGACCGTCTGGGCACCAGCCGTATCGTCAAGGCCGTGAAGGCCATGGAACAGAAATAAGGAGGAATCACTATGCCTACCCCCCATAATAACGCCGTCAAGGGCGATTTTGCCAAAACCGTTCTCATGCCCGGCGACCCCCTGCGGGCCAAATTCATCGCCGAGACCTTCCTGACCGACCCCAAGCTGGTGAACAACGTCCGCGGCGTGCAGGGCTACACCGGCACCTACAAGGGCGTTCCCGTTTCCGTTATGGCCAGCGGCATGGGCATGCCCTCCATCGGCATCTATTCCTATGAGCTGTACACCCAGTACGACGTGGAGAACATTATCCGCGTGGGCAGCGCCGGCGCCATGCGTGCCGATTTGGAGCTGGGCAGCGTGGTGGCCGGACAGGGCGCCTGCACCAACTCCAGCTTCGCCGACCAGTACGAGCTGGGCGGCAGCTTCGCACCCATCTGCGACTTTGATCTGCTGATGGCGGCCGTGGACGCTGCCCGTGAGCTGGGCGTGAAGATGCCCGTGGGCAACCTGTACTCCTCCGATACCTTCTATGACGCCGCCGGCCGCAACATGCGCTATGCCAAGATGGGCGTCATGGCGGTGGAGATGGAGGCCGCCGCCCTGTACTACACCGCCGCCTACACCGGCAAGCGGGCGCTGACCATCTGCTCCATCTCCGACAATCTTATCACCGGCGAAGAATTGTCCGCCGACGAGCGACAGACCACCTTCACCAACATGATGAAGATCGCGCTGGAGATCGCCGCTAAAATGGACAAACAGTGAATTTTCTGTGACAAACGGGCTTTTGTACGCAAACTGCGCACAAAAGCCCGTTTCTTGCGGAATGTGCTAAAATAAGGCTTGCTTTTACCGTAAGCACCTGTTAGAATAACGGTGTATGGCGGTCAAGCCATGCGAAATCACTCCTGCCCAACAGGCGGGAGAACTATGAAGAAAGGTAGATTAAGCACATGAAAAAGTTTCTTGCTCTGATTCTGGCTCTGGTCATGGCGCTGTCCCTGGTCGCTTGCGGCGGCGGCAACACCAACACTGACGACAACCAGAACACCGACGACGACAACCCCGATGCCACCACCTACAAGGTCGCTATGATCACCGACTACGGCGATATCACCGACCAGTCCTTCAACCAGACCACCTACGAGGCCTGCAAGGAGTACTGCGAGGCCGGCTCTCTGGACTTCAAGTACTTCAAGCCCGTGGGCGACTCCACCGCTGACCGTGTCGCCATGATCGAGAGCGCCATTGACGAGGGCTTCAACATCATCGTGATGCCCGGCTACGCCTTCGGCGGCGCTATCGTCGAGGCTGCTCCCAAGTACAAGGATGTCAAGTTCGTGGCTCTGGACGTCTCCAAGGGCGACTATCTGGAAGCTGGTGTCGGCGCTGCCGGCGAGACCTATGACTACAACCCCGACAACTGGGATCTGGCCCAGTACGCTGACCTGAGCAACGTCTACACCATGATCTATCAGGAAGAGCTGTGCGGCTACATGGCCGGTTACGCCACCGTGAAGATGGGCTACACCAAGCTGGGCTATGCCGGTGGTATGGCTGTTCCCGCCGTTATCCGCTACGGTTACGGCTTCGTCCAGGGTGCTAACGCTGCCGCCAAGGAGCTGGGCGCTACTGTTGAGATGAAGTACATCTACACCAACACCTTCTCCCCCGATGCCAGCATCACCGCTGCTATGGATACCTGGTACGCTGACGGCACTCAGGTCGTGTTCGCCTGCGGCGGCGGCATCTATGTCTCCATTGCCGAGGCTGCCAAGAAGGCCAATGCCAAGATCGTCGGCGTTGACGTGGATCAGGCTCCCATCATTGACGCTCTGGCCAATGAGGACACCACCATCACCTCCGCTATGAAGGGTCTGGCCTCCTCCACCAAGGCTGCTCTGAAGGGCATCATCGAGGATGGCAAGTGGGACGAGCTGGCTGGCAAGATCGACAATCTGGGTCTGGTCTCCGGCACTGATATGGACGCCAACTATGTCGGCATCCCCACCGGTGACGGCACCGCTTGGTGCGACACCTTCACCACCGACGATTACGCCGCTCTGGTGGCCGCTATGTTCGATGGCACCATCACCGTCAGCAACGACATCACCAAGAAGCCCGCTGACTTCGCCACCGACATCACTCTGACCGACCTGGGCACCCTGAACTAACAGAGCTCCCCGTCGTACAGACGCGATACAGGCAATTAAGCAATAAAAAGTACGCAGCCCAAAGCTGCGTACTTTTTTTGCATGTTTCCCAAAAATACTTTGCTTTACGCCGTCCGTTATAGTATACTATATATGTTAATCTGTGGTTTCCGTCCCCGCGCACAGCGAAACGCGGCGGGCCATAAAAACGGAAGGAGGGCGAAACACTTGGAATCACCGTATGCTATTGAAATGCTGAACATCACCAAACGGTTCCCCGGTATTATCGCCAACGACAACATCACCCTGCAATTGAAAAAGGGCGAGATCCACGCCCTGCTGGGCGAAAACGGCGCGGGCAAATCCACGCTGATGAGTGTTCTGTTCGGCCTGTACCAGCCGGAGGAGGGCGTCATCAAAAAGGACGGTCAGGTGGTGTCCATCAAGGATCCCAACGACGCCAACGCCCTGGGCATCGGCATGGTGCACCAGCACTTCAAGCTGGTGGAATGCTTCTCGGTGCTGGACAACATCATCATGGGCGCCGAGCCTACGAAATACGGCTTTCTGCAGAAGAAGGACGCCCGCGAAAAGGTGCTGACTCTCAGTGAAAAGTACGGCCTGCACGTGGATCCCGACGCGCTGATCGAGGATATCACCGTGGGTATGCAGCAGCGCACCGAGATTCTGAAGATGCTCTACCGGGACAACGAGATCCTGATCTTCGACGAACCCACCGCCGTGCTGACCCCGCAGGAGATCGACGAACTGATGGAGATCATGCGGAATCTGGCAGCCGAGGGCAAGTCCATTCTCTTCATCTCTCATAAGCTCAACGAGATCATGGCCGTGGCTGACCGCTGCACCGTCTTGCGCAAGGGCAAGTACATCGGCACTGTGGAAACGAAAAACACCACCGCCGAGGAGCTGTCCGCCATGATGGTGGGCCGCAATGTCAGCTTCCATGTGGACAAAAAGCCCTGTCAACCCGGCGACGTGGTGCTGGATGTAGAGCACATGACCGTAGCCAGCAAGATCCACAAGAACAACGCCGTCAAGGATGTGTCCCTGAAGGTGCGCCGGGGCGAGATCGTCTGTCTCGCCGGTATCGACGGCAACGGCCAGACGGAGTTCGTCTACGGTCTGACGGGTCTGGAGCCGCTGGTAAGCGGCAAGATCAGCCTGTGCGGCAAGGATATCACCCATGCCAGCATCCGTCACCGCAACACCATGGGCATGTCCCACATTCCGGAGGATCGCCATAAGCACGGTCTGGTACTGGACTACACGTTGGAGGACAATCTGGTGCTCCAGCGGTATTTCGAGCCGGAATTCACCAGTAAGGCGGGCTTCCTGCGCCGGGACAACATCCGCAAGTACGCCGAGCGGCTCATCGAGCAATACGACGTCCGCAGCGGCCAGGGCCCCATCACCGTGGCCCGCAGCATGTCCGGCGGCAACCAGCAGAAGGCCATCGTGGCCCGTGAGATCGACAAGGATCCCGAGCTGCTGGTGGCCGTCCAGCCCACCCGCGGTCTGGACGTAGGCGCTATCGAGTACATCCACAAGCAGCTGGTGGCCCAGCGTGACGCGGGCAAGGCTGTGCTGCTGGTATCTCTGGAGCTGGATGAGGTCATGGACGTGCCCGACCGCATCCTCGTCATGTACGAGGGTGAGATCGTGGGCGAGCTTGACCCGAAAAAGACCACTCAGGAGGAGCTGGGCCTTTACATGGCAGGCGCCAAGAGAGATGAGGTGAAGGCATGAAAAAGAGTCTCCTGAAAAATAACGGCGTGCAGTCGCTGATCGCGTCGCTGTTGTGCATCGTGCTGGGTATGCTGATCGGCTATATCGTACTGCTGTTCATCAACCCCACCGGTGCGGGCGAAGCCATCGTCACTGTCATGAAAAACTTCCTCAACTATAACCGTGCCGATACCCAATTGAAATATCTGGGCAACACGCTGGTCAAGACCGCACCGCTGCTGATGTGCGCCCTGTCCATTCTGTTTGCCTACAAGGTGGGCCTGTTCAACATTGGCGCCTCCGGTCAGTACACCGCCGGTGCCTGCGCCGCTCTGTACGCAGCGCTGCAATGGCACTGGAGCTGGCTGCCCTGTATGCTGCTGGCCATCGCCGCCGGCTGCGTCATGGGCGCCATTGTGGGTCTGCTGAAGGCCTACTGCAACGTCAACGAGGTCATCAGCGGCATCATGCTGAACTGGATCATGCTGTATACCGCCAATATGATCCTGGCTAACGTCAAGGAACCTACCAGTCCCTACACGATCCAGATGCGCAGCTTCGGCTCCGCCGCTGTGCTGCCCACACTGGGCTTGGACAAGCTGTTCAACGACAATACTTACGTGACGTTGGCCATCCCTCTGGCCATTATTCTGGCCATTGTGGTGGACGTGGTACTGAACAAGACCCGCTTCGGCTACGAGCTGCGGGCCACCGGCAACAACAAGTTTGCCGCCAAGTACTGCGGCATGGCGGAAAAGCGCAACATCATCCTGACGCTGGTGATCGCCGGCGCACTGTCCGGCCTGGGCGCCTCTCTGCTGTACCAGAGCGGCTATGAGCAGTGGCAGGTAACGGCTTCCTCTGTGCCCGCTATGGGCTTCAACGGCATCGCCGCCACGTTCCTAGGCGGTCTGAACCCCATCGGCACCATCTTCGCCTCTTTCTTCATCCAGCATATCACTTCCGGCGGCGCGTATGTGGACAAGACCATTTACTGCTCTCAGATCTCTGATCTGATCTCCGCCATTATCATCTACCTGTGCGGCTTCGTGCTGTTCATGAAATACGCCATGAACACCGCCATTGCCAAGCGTGAAGAAAAGGCCGCTCTGGCGGCCAGGGCAGCAGAGGAAGTCTCTGCCAAACAGGAAGGAGGCGATCAGTAATGGTACTGCTGCTGCAATATACGCTGATCTTCGCTTCCGTGCTGATGCTAGTAGCACTGGGCGGCTGCTTCTCCGAGCATTCCGGCGTCATCAATCTGGGCCTTGAGGGCATCATGGTCATCGGCGCCCTAGGCGGTGCGTTGGCTATGCGGTACATGTCCAGTCTGCCCCCGTTCCTGATGGTGGTCGTGGTACTCTTGTGCGCCATTGCCGCCGGTGTCGTCTACTCCAGTCTGCTGGCGGTAGCCTGCATCAACTTTAAGGCGGATCAGACCATTGTCGGCACGGCCCTGAACCTGCTGGGTACGGCAGGCGCTACCGTTATTGTTAAGGCCATCAACACCGCCGCCAACCCTGACGACGTGTCCTCCGCCATCCAGTATGTGGAGCAGAAAAAAGCCTTTATTGCCCGCTGGGGTGATTTTGAGTTTAACTGGTTCATGGTCATTGCCGTGGTGATCCTTGTGGCGGCCTATGTGCTGCTGTACAAGACCCGCTTCGGCCTGCGGCTGATGGCCTGTGGTGAGCATCCTCAGGCAGCGGACTCCGTGGGCATCAACGTGTATAAGATGCGCTGGGCCGGCGTGCTGATCTCCGGTATGCTGGGCGGTCTGGGCGGCATCTGCTACATTCTGGCCGGCGTCAGCGAGTGGCGTTTTGAAACCGGCGTGTCCGGCTTCGGCTTCCTTGCGCTGGCGGTCATGATCTTTGGTCAGTGGAAGCCCACCCGCATTGCGCTGGCGGCGCTGCTGTTCGGCGGCTTCCGCGCTCTGTCCAATGTCTATTTCAGCTTCGATTTCCTGATGGCCATGAATATCCCCGGCCCCATCTACAACATGATGCCCTACATCATTTCGCTGGTGGTGCTGGCCTTCACCTCCAAAAAGTCCCGCGCCCCCAAGGCGGAGGGTATCCCCTACGACAAGGGCCAGCGGTAATTTGATTTTTCCAAATAAACAGGACACGGAAATTTCCGTGTCCTGTTTTTCTTTTTCTGTAAAAAGAGTTTCGCGCTTCCGAGCGCGACCTACTTTTGTCAACAGTGACAAAAGTAGGCAAAAACACCGGAAGGAACCTCCGGTTCCTTCACCTCCGGGCGCGCTATACTGCATACAGAATTGTAGGCGCTTCCCACACGTTCACGCAAAATCTTATGATTTTGTTTCGTTAAAGGGATCGTCTCTGCTCCTGCGCCGCTGCCGCTAATTATTGCACCGAACAACGCTTCTGCTTCTACCGTTGAGAAGGTGAGCGGCAGCGGCGCAAGAAGAAAGTCGATGCGTCATACATAACATTATTTACTGTGTGCTGTGAACGCGCGGTATAAGGCCGTAAATTTGTAATATGGTATAGCGTGCGCGGATTCTTAAACCGCAGGTTTAAGTGGCGTTTTTGGGTACTTTTGCCGCCACGGGCAAAAGTACCTCGCGCCGGAGCGCGAAACTCCCCTTATCCCCGCAAGAACATAAAAAAGGACGGCTTACGCCGTCCTCTTTGCTCAATCACCGTATCTGCCCGTTTCCTCGAATAATATACTTATACGTGCTCAGCTCGTCCAGCCCCATGGGGCCGCGGGCGTGAAGCTTCTGGGTGGAAATGCCCATCTCGCAGCCCAGTCCGAACTCGCCGCCGTCGGTAAACCGGGTGGACACGTTCACATACGCCGCCGCGCTGTCCGTCTCGTTGACGAACCGCTCCGCGCTGACCGGATCCTCCGTAACGATGCATTCGCTGTGGCCGGTGGAGTGCGCCAGTATGTGGGCGATGGCCTCGTCCACGCTGTCCACTACCTTGACCGCCAGAATGTAGTCCAAAAACTCCGTGTCAAAGTCCCGCTCTCCCGCAGGCGTACCGGGGATGATGGCCGCTGCCCGCTCGTCCAGCCGCAGCTCCACGGGGACCTGTCCCAGCGTCGCCCGGTCGTCCACCACAGCAGTTTTCAGCATGGGCAGGAATTTCTCCGCCACGGCGCTGTGTACCAGCAGCACCTCCTCGGCGTTGCACACCGAGGGACGGCTGGTCTTGGCGTTCACCACGATTCGCAGCGCCATGTCCAGATCGGCGGACGCGTCCACATACACGTGGCAGATGCCGGTGCCCGTCTCGATGCAGGGCACGGTGGCGTTCTCCACGCAGGTGCGGATCAGTCCCGCGCCGCCCCGGGGGATCAGCAGATCCACCAGCCCCTTGGCGGTCATGATATCAGCGGCACTCTGGTGGCTGATATCCTCGGTAATGTTGATGATATCGGCGTCGCCGCCTGCGGCGGTGATGCCCTCCTTCAGCGCCTTCACGATGGCGTGAGCGGAGCGGTAGGCCTCCTTGCCGCACCGCAGCATGCACACGTTGCCGCTTTTCAGCGTCAGCGCCGCCGCGTCGGAGGTGACGTTGGGGCGGCTCTCGTAGATGATGGCCACCAATCCCAGCGGCACCTGCTTTTTATAAATGGTCATGCCGTTGGGCCGGTGCGCCTCCGAGAGAATGCGCCCCGTGTGATCCGGCAGCGCCGCGATGGCCCGAACGCCCTCCGCCATAGCGGCAAGGCGCTTCTCGTCCAGATACAGCCGATCCAGCATCACGTCGGAGATATGGCCCCGTGCCGCCTCCATGTCTGCCCGGTTCTCCACCAGAATGACAGCGCGGTTCCGCTCCAGGCTGTCAGCCATAGCCAGCAGCAGGGCGTTTTTCGTCTCGGCGGAAGCATTGTTGATGTGCTTCCACGCAGCCTTGGTCTTTTTCAGAATGTCGATGGTGGTCATTTATGCGCCCTCCCTTGCCAGAAAACGGGTGCCCACAGGCTTCCCCGCCACAATGTCATACAAAAGCTCCGGCCGCTGCCCGTTGGCAATGACCATTTCGCAGCCTGCCGCCGTGACAATCTGGGCGGCGTGAAGCTTGGTGGCCATGCCGCCGGTGCCCAGTGCACTGCCGCTGCCGCCGCCCAGCGCCAGAATATGGTCGTCGATGGCGGACACGGTGCTGATGAGCTTGGCGTCCGGATTCTTGTGGGGATCGCTGTCATACAGCCCGTCGATATCGCTCAGCAGGATCAGCAGCTCCGCACCCACCGCCGCCGCCACAATAGCGGACAGGGTGTCATTCTCGCCGATGGTATTTTCCACGCCGATCTCGTCGGTGGCCACGGCGTCGTTCTCGTTGATGACCGGCAGCGCGCCCAGCTCCAGCAGCCGGAAAATGGTGTTGCGCATGTTGCGGCTGCGGTGCTCGTTCTTCACGTCCTCGCCGGTCAGCAGCACCTGCGCCACGGTGTGGCTGTACTCGTTGAACAGCTTGTCGTAGGTGTACATCAGCTCGCACTGACCCACGGCGGCGGCGGCCTGCTTGGTAGGCATGTCCTTGGGCCGTCCCGGCAGGTTCAGCTTGCCCACGCCCATGCCGATGGCGCCGGAGGACACCAGAATGATCTCGTGCCCCGCGTTTTTCAGGTCGCTGAGCACCTTGCACAGCGTCTCCATCCGCTGGATGTTCAGCCGCCCTGTGGCGTGAGCCAGCGTAGAGGTGCCGACCTTTACGGTAATTCGCATGATATCCCTCCTTCGGGATCGTATTTGTCCCCTATTATAGCGCCTTGCGGCGGGATTTGCACGTCTTTTTTTCGTTAAAACAGAAAACGGCACACCGCCAACGCCAAAAGGGCGGAAACCACGGCCTGAAGCGCCTTTGCCAGCAGATAGCGCCCCAGAGAAAGATCCGTCTCCTCCAGCACCGCCGCCGTCTGGCAGTGGACGGACACGCCGCCCCAGCCCAGCAGCGCCGCCGCCATGCAGAACCCGGCGGCGTCATTTTTCAGGGCGGTGACGCCGCCGGTCAGCTCCAGCAATCCCATCGCCAGCGGCGGGAGCCCCCGCCACAGCTGGGCCCCAAACGCCGCCAGCGCCAGAAAAAAGATGATGAACGCGCAGACGTTCAGCATAGTAAGTGCGGCATTTCGCGTAACGGCAACGAAAATTGAGGGCAAAAACGGTACATTATCGGCGGTTATCGGTACAATAAAGGGCCTTTTTCCCCCGTTATTCCCTCCGGTTGCCCTTTCACCGAATGCGCCCAGCAGTCCGCCTGCCGCCAGCGCCGCCAGAAGATGGATGCCGTACAGCGCCCACCCCACCCGCTGGCTGCCGAACACCCCCGCCCCGGCGATGGACAGGATGAAGGACGGCCCGGCGTTGTTGCAGTACAGCAGCAGTGCTTCCGCCTGCCGCCGGGAGATCGTCCCGGCCCGGTACAGCTCCCCCACGGTGCGCCCGCCCACCGGATAGCCGCCGACCGCGCCCAGCAGAAACACGGCGGCGTTCAGCGGCAGACGCAGCTGCCGCAGGAGCGAGAAAAATCCGCAGGCGACGGCGAAGGACACCGTGACAAAAAACGGAAACAGCGACGGGATCACCGACCGGCCGCACAGGGCGATCCCCTGCCGCACCGCCTCCCCCACCGGGCCGCTGTGGCGCAAAAGGCCCGCCATCAACGCCAGCAGGCCAACAGCCAGCAGCGCTTTTCGGATCGCTTTTCCCATTTTCATCACCTCGGAAAAGCCTATGCGGCCTGTGGGGCCGTCATGCCGGACAGGCAAGTTTTCCGCCGCCGGCGCATACAGTACCAGCGAGGTGACGGCTATGGGAGAAACGCTGCGCAAACGCTTGGCGCAAAAAACGCTGGAGGCGGCCGACCGGCTGGATCTGCCGTCGGTGCTGGCGCCGGACATTCCCCGGATGGAGCTGCTGGGGAACCGCGCCTTCTATATGGATCGCCACCGGGGCGTGCTGGGGTACTCCACCGAGGCAGTGGACATCAACGGCGGATCGGTGGTGGTGCGGATCACGGGACGAAACCTGCAATTACAGGCCATGACCGATCAGGAGCTGCGGATCGACGGGATCATTGAAAAAATCGAGCTGGTGGAGTAGCTATGTACGCAAAAGTATGGAATTATCTGCGGGGCAGCGTGCTGTTCCAGTGCGAAAGCCCGGCGCCGGAGCGGGTGCTGAACCTGTGCGGCGTGTACGGCATCCCCTTCTGGGACGTGCAGCGGGAGACGGCGGAGCGCTTCACCCTGCGCACCACCCGGCAGGGCGCGGCGGCGCTGGAGGAC
>ENA-ORML01000942-ORML01000942.1-human-gut-metagenome-genome-assembly--contig:-NODE-942-length-29127-cov-18.050874_pt1 | contig 29127 bp, 37 predicted proteins | sample MGYA00242103_ERZ508995 | MGnify/ENA primary metagenome ERZ508995 (study PRJEB26280, sample SAMEA2338702) | human gut metagenome | biome: human gut; feature: human-associated habitat; material: faeces... | reverse complement strand
ATGTGATTGACAGCCGTTACCGCAGCGGCAAGCCGCTGATCGTCACGACCAACCTTACGCTGGACGACCTGCACAACCCGGAGGACACCGCCCATTCCCGGATTTATGACCGCCTGCTTTCCATGTGCGTCCCGGTACGCTTTACCGGCGACAACTTCCGGCAGGAAACCGCCAAGCGGAAAATGGAGAGCATGAAGAAACTGATTACCGACTGAAAGGAGTATTGCCTATGGCAGATAACAAGCAGCACGACACCCGCACCACCCGCCGCCCTGACTGTGTGACGGAAATCCGCATGGGCAATTCCGTCCTTGTCGTGTCCGGCTATTTCAAGAAAGACACCACAACCACAGCCGCCGACAAAATGGCGCGGGTACTGGAAGCGGAAGCCGCTGCTACACAGGAGCCGACTTATCCGGCGTGAACCGGGGCATGGAAAAGCGGCCATGCCAGGGAGCATGACCGCTGGAACGAAAATCGGAAGTGCTTTAGCAATTCTTAATCTCATTCTCTATAAAATAATTTGCAATTTCAAAGGCTTTTATTCTTCTCTTTGCCAATGTGATTTGTGATTTATAACGCTCGGAATTATCCTTTGATTCAAATGTTTTTACTGTTTCTCTTAGCTTGTGCAGAGTTGAATCAATTTGCCTTTTGGCCGCGGTTAATTCATCTATTGTATACTTCATGTTTTCTCCTTTAACTTCTGATTTTTTTGTTAAATCAGAGTATACCACGGAGTTATGAACTTTTCTACTGCAAATATGGGACGACAACCCATACCATAAAAATCGGAAAATTGAAAAGCTGTAAAGAAGCAAATTTAACGCTTTTGCCGCTGTACAGCCCCCGCCGTTCCGTGGTACAATATCCACAGAATAAGCGGGAAGCCTTGATTTTACAGGGCTTCCCGCCTTTTTTGTTACTAATTCGTTATTAGTTCAGTGTTCAACGGCCTATAATGTTCACCGGATTGAACCCTATTTGATAAGTTCCACTGTGGCCTTCAGTTCATCCAAAGTCTTGTGATTATAGACCCGGTTTCCCGTGTCCTTGGACACATGGCCCATGAGAAGATCAATACACTTCCGGTTTGCCCCGGCGCTGTCCAGTTGGGTTTCAAAGGTGTGGCGGCATTCGTGCGGGGTGTGGTTCATCCCCAGCGCCTTCATAATGTCCGCCCAAAAAATCCGGTATTGGGTTTGGGAACAAGCCTTCCCGTTGTAGCTGATCAGCCGGGGGCCACCTTCAGCAAGGCGGGCTTCCACCAAGGGCCTGATCTTGGAGTGGATGGGAACCACCCGATCCTTCCCGGCCTTGGTCTTGGTTCCGCCCTTCATCGTCCCGGCCTGAAGGCTTATATCTTCAGGCTTCAGGTTCAGCAATTCACTAATCCGCCACCCGGAATAAAGAAGGATCAGCACCGTGTCAACCCAAGGTTCTGTTTGGTGTTCCCAAACCACCTTGATTTCTTCACGGGTGAAGGGTAAACGGCTTGTGGGCGGGATGGGATCAGAAGTCAGCAATTCCGAACAGCAACGGTTGATAATGTCCATTTCAAGGGCGAACCGGTCAAGATGGCCCCAAAGGTTCTTGATTGCCGCTTGGGTACTATACCCCTTCCCGCACCCGTCAATGGTTTCTTGCATTTGGTATGACCGAACCTGTTTATAGGGCTTTTCCCATAAGGCTGAACAATGCTTGAACGCTGAACACAAGGATGAACGGTTGGATTCCCCCAGCTTGGGAGCCTTCTTTTCTTTCCAGAGTTCAAACAGTTCCTTCACCGTGATTTTGGCCCGGTCAACATCCCACGGATCACGGTTGTATTCCGCCAACAGCATATTCCCGGCTTCACGGGTTTCTGTATAGCCCACAATGTCATAGATGGGATGGCCTTTATCATTCCAGCCAATGACCTTCTTCACAATGTAGGGGCGGCGGCGATTGCCTGACAGCTTCGCAACTGTCCCATATCCGTTAGGGTTACGAATGGGAACCGCCCCCTTCCCGCCGTTGGTTGTGCCGTTGTTCTTCAGCGGTTGCCCATCGGCAGTTATCAGGGGAATAGCCCTTTTCGTTGTCTATCCGATCAATACTTAATTCATCGGAATATCCATGTGATATGGCCCAATCATAGAAGGCTTGGAAATCATGCAACCATTCAGGGCAAACAGTGATTCCACGGGAACCATAGTATTGTTGGTAATCAGGATCATTTGGGTTGGAACAACGACTTTTCATCTTTTTCCAAATGCGATAAAGCCGGGTTCCTGACTTCCCGTGCGTGGTTCGGTTTGGCCGGAACTTGTGTGCTTCACGATCCAAGCACCCGCAAGAACGGGTTGCGCCGCTGGTTAAAGAACGCCCTTCAATAACGGTATCATTCCCACAATTACAGTTACAGAGCCACAAAATAGCCCCTTGACGGTTCTTCCCAACTGGACAAATGGCCGTAAGCCTTCCAAATTTCTGACCTTTCAAGTTTTTCATTTTTCGCATTATATCACCTATCCTTTCGTGGAAAATGGGTATGGCAAAACCAAACCCGGTGTGATATAATGTTCAATGGGGATTGAAACATTAACTTCAAACGGGTTTTGTTTCGCCTGACCGCTTCCGGTGTGCCACCACCGGGGGCGGTCTTTTTTTTGTCTATCTGTGGTAATCTGTTTCAGGGGAAAGGCTTGATAAATCAATGCTTTTTCAAAGTCTTACCACAGACCACAGATAATGCAATAATTTAAAAGAAAAAAGAAAAAAATAATATAGGAGAAGAAAATATAGGGATGTGGAAATGATCTGTTGTATGTGTGGTATCTGTTGTTTTACTGTTCATCAATGATGTTGTTCAGAAATTCAGTTGCTTTGAACGGTGGATTGCTTATTGATACGGTGGTTTTCACTTCACCAAGGTTCAAATCAAGATACAGGATCGGAACCCCGCCTTTTTTCACGGTTTCTTGTTTTGCTGTGGATGCACCGACAATGGCCCCCGCAAGGCCAAAAGCGGCCCCACCAACTACTGCCCTTGTGATACCACCTTTGGTTTTGGTGATTGTTTTTTCACCAACTTTTTCAATTCTGTATTCTTCCAGTTCAGAAAATTTGAAAACTATTGAATGCGGCCCCAATTTCTTCTGATTGGAGATACAGGCCATTTTGTTTGCCGTATCAACGAAGATATATCCACAACCCAAGTTTGTTTCTGTCATATTAGGGTTGAAGTTCTGAAGTCTTATTGCATTTTCATCCCAAGCCGCTTTCACCTTGGCAACTGTTGTCATAGGGGAATTGGTACAGATGGTATTGCAAAGCCCACAAATACCACCGTCACTGATCTGAATAGGCTTCACATGAAGTTTCAGCCCGCAACAGTCACACACATTTTTCTTTCCGAACATGAAGATCACCCCTTATTTAACATCACTTTGGAAAGCAACCGCTTTCCCCAAAATCCTGATATGGTTCAGTTCTTCCCCCGCAAAGCGCATGGTTTTGTATTGGGGGTTTTCTGCAAAAAGCTGAAGAATGCTGTTTTCCTGATCATAATAGACCCGCTTCAGGGTTGCTTCATCATCAATCAGAACGGCGGCAATTTCCCCATCATCCACCATTTCCTGTTTGTGAATGAATACAATATCACCATCCTGAATTCTGGCCCCAATCATGCTATCCCCTTTTGCCCTTAAACAGAAGTCAGCCTTTATATTGGCCCCGGCTTCCACATAGGCTTCAAACTGTTCATCAGCAAAAATTGGTTTCCCACAAGCGATATTCCCAAGTAGCGGAATTTTCTGAACAGTGATTGGAAAGAGATTGTCAAAGAACTTCAGCTTTTCTTCATCAAATTTCTGATCGGGTTCATCCCACCCCATAATATAAGAAGGGGTGGTTTCTAATGCGTCGGCAATAGCCTTGATCTTGGATTGTGTTAAATTTCGCTGATCAAGTTCAATCTTATTTATTGAAGAACGGGACTTGTAACCAAGTCTTTTTCCAAGTTCATCTTGTGATAAACCCAGTTCTTCACGGCGATTTCTGATACGGCTTCCTATTGTGGACAAGGATAAGACCCCCTTTCTGTTACTAATTATACGGCGCTGTTGGCTACTTGTCAACATATTTTTAGATTTTTCAAAAAAAGGTGTTGACAATTTGCCGCCAAGGTGCTATTCTATGAGTGTAGACAAGATGCCTACTAAATCACGAATGGAGGTGAAAGGCTTATGACCAATACAAAGCTGTTGCGTGAAAAGATTGATCAGTCTGGTTACAAACTTCAGTTCATTGCCAAGAAGATCGGAATTACTTATCAGGGGCTTTTGAACAAGATCAATAATCGGAGCGAGTTCAGGGCCAATGAAATTCAAGCGTTGTATGATCTTCTTGGGCTGACCGAGGAAGAAAGGGTTGCTATTTTTTTTTCGCCTGTTAAGTAGGCAAATAGCCTACAATCCGAATAGGAGGAACGAACCATGAATGAAGTAAGCCTGAAGCCGGTGATTGCAGAACTTGAAGATTTGTTTTCAAAATTCAACGCCCGCTTCTTCGCTGGCAATCTGGAAAAGCCCGTGATCACCGTTTCCCCAGATCATACCCGTGGGGCCTATGGCTGGTGTACCGGCTGGAAGGCTTGGAAGGCCGGTGTGAAAATGACTGGTTCAACCGCAATGGCCGGATCAAGCTGACCATTTGCAATGTGGATGGCGGAACCCCTATTATCCGCTATTACCACCCCGACACTTTGAACCGGGATTATGTGGCGGAACAGGCCGAAAAGGAAGATGAAGCCAAGCAAGCCCGGAAGGAATGGGTTCAGACCCTTGGCCCGGAACTGGCCCACAAGCTGGTTGATCAGTATTGGGGATAAATGATAGGAGGTTATAAGCGTGAACACCTTTGTAGAGCGTTTGAAATACGCAATGGAACAGGCTGACTTGAAGCAATCGGCCCTTTCCGAATTGACCGGAATTTCCAAGGCCGCAATCAGTCAGTATCTTTCCGGGAAGAACACCCCCAGCTTGGAGCGGATCAAGGCGCTGGCCGATGCAACCGGCGTGACCTTTGATTTTTTGATGGGGCATGGGGCCGCACCGCTGAAAGAGGTTCCCCCTTCCGTGAAGAAGATCAGCGTGAAGGAAGCGGCCCGGTGCATGGGCAAATCCGATCAGTTTGTGAGGATCGGCCTTCAGCGTGGGCTTCTTCCCTTCGGCAATGCGGTTCCCGGAACGGGAAGCAAATGGATTTACTATATCAACCCCGCCAAGTTCAGGGAGTATGTGGGCGCTGAAGCGTTCAACAGCTTCTTTGGACTGACCGCATGAAGAAAACTGCCCCATTCAGCGGCAACTGAACAGAGCAATTCAAAAGAAGATTATTTATGACACCGCTATTATAGCGGATTTAGGAGGAAATTACAATGGCAAACGCAAAGAAAGTTGAGCAGACCACCGTTTCTATCCCCGCCCTTGATATTCGGGAATTTGACATTCGCATTGTTGGTGATACCCCGTTGATTTCTCACGCTTGGGATGAAAAGGCAAAGTTGATGATGCTTCAGAAGCAGATGAAGAAGGCCACTAATGGACGGGAAGCCCGTGACCCGTTTGCAGAATTTGTTTCTTCCTTGTATTGGCTTTCTGAAAAGCCTGAAGCACCTACTATGGATGATGTGATGAATGGGAAGTTCGGTTTCCCTGTAATTGCATTCAAAGCGGCGGCAGTTGATGGCGGCTTTCAATCTGGTGTTTTGGACAAGAAAACAACTGCCCGTGGTGCTTTCCACATTTCCGGTGAAATGGCTGAAATTGAAGGGGTTCCCACCATGCGGGAAGATATGGTTCGGATCGGGATGGGAACCGCTGATTTGCGTTACAGGGCTGAATTTCAGACTTGGGCCACCACCCTTCATGTTCGGTATAACGCAAGAGCAATGAGCATGGAGCAGATTATTAACCTGTTTAACATTGGTGGTTTTGCCTGCGGCGTAGGTGAATGGCGACCCGGAAAAGACGGTTCCAACGGAATGTTCCATGTTGAATAAAACGATTTTTGGCCGGTGAGGTATGCCGGGGCCTGTTGGGGCAATGTACGGTTTGGAATGGCTGGCGGGTTCCGGTAAGGCTTGCCGTGGTGAGTTAAGGCATGGTGTGGCTGGTAAGGCGAGGTTTGGTACGGTTTGGTAAGTTGCGGTGAGGTTTGGTATGGCTGGTTAGGCGAGTTGCGGTTTGGTGTGTTCTGGTGAGTTAAGGTAAGTTTTGGCAGGCAAGGCGAGTTCCGGTTAGGCCCGTTCCGGCAAGGCGGGTTTAGGCATGGCTGGCATGGTAGGTTGAGATTAGGCCCGTTATGGTGGGTTTCGGCTTGGCTGGTAAGTTCAGGTGAGGTAAGGTTCGTTAAGGTATGCTGAGGATGGTATGGCTGGATTTATTTGAAAGGGGGTGAAAAATATGGTGTATGACTGGAAGCGGAATATGCCTGTGAAAGCACAAGCGGCGGGGGAATACCTTGAACAGCTTGAAAAAAAGCATGGAGAAATTACTCCAAAAATCGTGTTGGATGCTTCCCGTTCTGAAGATGCCCTTCTTCATCCATGTTTTGAATGGAATGACGGAGTGGCGGCAGAGAAGTACAGGGAAGTTCAAGCCCGGTTTTTGATTAGGAACTTGGTTGTTTCTGTGGAACGGGATGATTCACCGCCGCAAGTTGTCCGGGCCTATGTCAATGTTTCTTCTGAAATTGATGCTGGTTCTTATATTGCTGTAAAAACAGCAATGCAAAATGACGATATGAAGAACCAAGTTCTAAAGAACGCATTGAATGAGTTGAAGGCGTTTCAAAAGAAATATGCCAACCTTCAGGAATTGTCTGAAGTGTTTTCCGCTATTGATGCCCTGAAAATGGTAATCTGAAAGAAGGTGATGCTATGAAACTTTACGCCCACCAAGAAAAGGCCCTTGACCTGACGGAAGGCCACAACCGATGTGCCTATTACCTTGATATGGGTTTAGGTTAGCAAAACTTTTGTTGGTTCAGAGAAAATGAAGGAACTGAACACCCGGATCAATCTGGTGGTGTGTCAGTGTTCAAAGGTTCCTGATTGGATTGAACATTTTCAGACCTATTACACCCGGAACTGTGTTTTTGATCTGACCAAACCGAAAACATTCAAATGGTTCATGGAACAGGTTCAGCACGAAGTTCCCACTTTGCTGATTGGTGTGATCAACTATGAATTGACCTTCAGGCGGAAGATTCTAAAAACCCTTTCCGGTTTTACGCTGATGCTTGATGAAAGTTCCCTGATTCAGAATGAGAACGCCAAACGGTCAAAGTTCATTCTTAGCCTGAAGCCTGACAATGTGATTCTTCTTTCCGGCACCCCTACCGGGGGCAAATATGAAAAGCTGTGGAGCCAATGCCAACTGTTGGGGTGGAGCATTTCAAAGGAACTGTTTTGGAAACAGTATGTTGAAACGGAATGGGTTGAAGATGATGGTTTTTGGCGGCAAAGGATCATCGGCTATAAGAATGTTGACCGGCTGAAAAAGAAGCTGGCCGAACATGGGGCTGTGTTCATGACCACCACAGATGCCGGGATTGATCTTCCCGAAAAAACCATGATCCCGGTGAGAATGCCCCCGGCAAAGGAATATTGGAAGTTCTGGCGGGAACGGGTTGTGAGTATCAACACAACCACCCTTCAGGAATTTGAACTGGATTCAGATTTTTGGGGTTCCAATGAAGATGCCGAAAAAGAATTGATTGGTGATACCAGTTTAACCCGCCGCCTGTATGCCCGTCAGCTTTGCGGCCTGTATAACCCCAACCGCTATAAAGCCTTCCGGGAACTGGTGGAAAGTACAGAAGATCGCCTGATTGTGTTCTATAACTTCACGGAAGAAATGGAGCGCATGAAGGGGATCGTGAAGGCTATGAACCGCCCCGTTTCCATTCTATCTGGTGAACTCAAGGATTTGGGAGCCTATAACTTCCATTCTAATTCTGTGACATTCATTCAGTATCAGGCCGGGGCTATGGGGGGCAACTTCCAGAAGGCCAACAAGATCATTTATTTCAGCCTTCCCCAAGGTTGGGAACTGTGGGAGCAATCCCAAAAGAGAATACACCGGATCGGACAGAACCGCCCATGTTTCTATTACTGGATGATCTGTCCGGGGACTGTGGAGGAAGATATTTATTCCACCCTTCAAATGAGAAAGGACTATAACGATGAACTGTTCAGAAAATACGAGGAAGGCCACCCAAAGGGCTAAACGGAACCAGTGGTTCCGCAGAATATTCACCGTGGCCCTTCTGTTGGGGCTGGTAGTTGGTTTCTTCCTTGGCCGGGTGTCAGCCCTTGCTTTTGGAAAAGACCCGGAAGAACTGGAAAACGCCCCTTCCCAAACGGCTGAAGTTCATCCAACCCAAACCATCATTCCTACCCCTGAAGTTTCCTTGAAACCTGTGGAGCCGGAACCGGTGTATTTGGGAGAATTCAGGGTAACGGCTTACTGTGATGGTGCTATGAATATGTGGAGCCTTACCACAGGTTACAACAACTATTTGGCAACTTCCCCCACAGGTACGGCCACAGGCTTTGGCGCTTCCATCATGATTATTGACGATCTGATCAAGTCAGCAATGGAAGCGAACAACGCCAACACCCTTGAACAGCATTGGACATGGTTCACAGATACAATGCTTTCCCGTCTGGAAGAAGGTGGGAAAATCATCATCGTTATGACCCGTTGGCATAGCCTTGATCTGGCCGGTAGAATTATTGACCACTACAAGAGCAAAGGCCAACCGGCGAAAACCGTTATTTACAAAGCGGTTCAGGATGATGGTTCTATGCTTTGCCCGGAAATCTTGTCCAAAGAAAGCTATGAAGAAAAAACCCAACTGATGGGCTTGGACATTGCTTCCGCCAACTACCAGCAACAGCCCATTGATATTAAAGGGCGGCTTTATACCAGCTTCAAGACCTATTCCGAACTTCCCAAAGATGCCAATGGGAAGCTGGTGTTCAGTAAAATTCAGAACTACACCGATACAGCAGATACCGGTGATGATTACCTTTGCAGTATCAATTACGGTGTGTATAACGGTGAAGCCTATGTTCTGGATGTGCTTTATACCAAGGAAGGTATGGAGATCACCGAACCGGCAACGGCCAAGATGCTTTATGATGGCAAGGTGAATGTGGCTGATATTGAAAGCAATAACGGTGGCAGAGGGTTCAGCCGAAATGTTGAACGGGAACTTCGGGAAAGGTATCAATCTACCCGGTGCATTATGCGGCCTTTCCACCAATCTGAAAACAAGATTGCCCGTATTCTTTCAAACAGCACATGGATCATGAACCATCTTTATTATCCGGTGAACTGGAAAGACCGTTGGCCTGACTACTATGAAGCTATGAACCGTTATCAGAAGGAAGGTAAAAACGCCCATGACGATGCCCCGGATGCAACTACCGGCATTGCTGAAAAGGTGGGCGGTGGCCCGGTGTTTAGCTTCGACTAATAACATGATAGTAACAAAACACACGAAAAACGCACGGTTTCCGTGTGTTTGCGTTTATTAAGCAATAGGAAGGAACGGCCCATATTTGAGCAACAGCAGATTTTGAAAAAGATTGAACAATGGGCTGAACGGTTGCCCTATAAAACTTTGAAGATTGAAGTGGAACTGTCCAATCAAACGCTGATCTTGGAGAAATCCAGACAGCGCCCTATTGGATTTCAAGCCCCCCCCCCACGGAAGGAAGGTGATTGATTATGCCCTTTTTCAATGAAACTGAAACCACCCGGATCAATCGCCTGATTGTGATGGGTGGATATGCTGGAATGACTGAACTTCAGTTCTTCGCCGCTGAAATCAAGGAATGGAAAGAAAGCAAGAAGCGGAAGGAACAAATCACCGGTGATGCCTACTATGAAGGGGATCATGATATTCTTCGCCGTCAGCGCACCATTATTGGCGAGGATGGCAAACTTCAGGTGGTGACGAACCTTCCCAATAATCGGCTGGTTGACAACCAATTTGCCCTGATGGTGGATCAGAAAACCAACTACCTTGTGGGCAAGCCCTTCACTGTGACCTGTAAGAACAAAACCTATGCCGATTTGCTAACCAAGGTTTTTGATAAGCGGTTCAGCCGCCTTCTGAAGTATGTCTGTGAAGATGCCATAAAAGGCGGGATTGGCTGGTTGTTCCCCTATTATGGGGATGATGGCAAACTTGCCTTCAAGCATTTCCCCGCCCATGAAATCCTTCCCTTTTGGGCTGACAATGATCACACCATCCTTGATTGTGCTGTTCGCCTTTATCCCCAAGAGGTTTACAACGGCTACACCAAGGAAATTGTGGAGCGGGTGGAAATCTTCAAGCCTGATGGAATTTGGCGCTATGTCTATTCTGACCCGGTGGGGCTGACCCCTGACACCTTTTCAGGGGATCACGAAAACTACTTCAGCGCCGAAAGAGAGGATGAAACAGTTGAATTGAATTGGGAGCGGATTCCCCTGATCCCGTTCAAGTACAACAAGCAGGAAATCCCCCTGATTCGCCGGGTGAAAACCCTTCAGGATGGGATTAACACCATGCTTTCCGACTTTGAGAACAATATGCAGGAAGATGCCCGGAACACTATTCTGATCCTGAAGAACTATGATGGTGAAAATCTTGGGGAGTTCCGGCGCAACCTTGCCACTTATGGAGCCGTCAAAGTTCGGGATGATGGCGGGGTGGAAACCCTGACCGTTGAAATCAACGCTGAAAATTTCAATGCCATTCTGAAGTTGTTCAAGGATAAATTGATTGAAAACGCCCGTGGTTACAATGCCAAGGATGATCGGATGGGGAACAACCCCAACCAAATGAACATTCAATCCATGTATTCTGATATTGACCTTGACGCAAACGGGATGGAAACCGAGTTCCAAGCCGCTTTTGATGATTTGATTTGGTTCATCAATCAGGATTTCGCTAATACTGGCCGGGGTGATTATGACGGTGAAGAAGTCACCATTGTTTTCAACCGGGATATGCTGATCAACGAAAGTGAAGCCATTGAAAATTGTTCCAAGTCTGTTGGGATTCTGTCCAATGAAACCATTGTGGCCCAACACCCTTGGACAACTGATGTGGATATGGAGTTGGAGCGGCTTCAGAAGGAAAAGGAAGAAGCAATGGCCCAAGCGCAGGAATACGCCGGGGCTTTTGGGAACCAGAACAACAATTCCAATGGTGATGAAGGCGGGGAAGAATAATCCCCGCCTTACCTATGCCGGGGCAATAATGGGGCGGGGCCGGGGTTCACCTCCTTACCCGGTCAAAGGTGCAATTCCTTTCCCCGGCACTTTATATGGCGCATTCGGCAAGCGGTTAAGCCACCGGGCTTTCAATCCGGGATCGGTGGGTTCGATCCCAACTACCCCAGCCAATCAAGAAGGGAGCGTGACCCCGTGAAGAATGCTGACTATTGGCGGGGCCGCTTTGCCATTCTTGAAAATGCGGCCCACGATCAAGCGGATAAATACCTTCAAAGCCTTGAAGATATTTACCGGGGCGCTGAACAGAGTGTTCAGAAGGATATTGAAAGCTGGTATCAGCGTTTCGCCACCAATAACAAGGTGACTTTGGCGGAAGCCCGGAAGATGCTGACCACTGGACAACTTGAAGAATTCAAGTGGACGGTGGATCAATATGTGAAGGCGGCACAAAAAGCCGACCTTTCCCCGGAGTGGATCAAGAAGCTGGAAAATGCTTCAACCCGCTATCATATCAGCCGCCTTGAAGCAATCCAACTGCAAATTCAACAGGAAATGGAACTTCTGTTTGGAAATCAGGTGGATGGAATTGATGATCTTCTGAAAGATGTGGTTTCTAACGGGTACACCCGTGGAGCCTTCGAGGTTCAAAAGGGCATTGGCCTTGGGTGGGATTTCACCGCCCTGAACCAAAAGAAACTTGAAACTTTACTTTCAAAGCCTTGGACAACTGACGGGCGCACTTTTCGGGATCGCTGTTGGGTGAACAAGGATGAATTGGTGGACACCGTAAACAAGGAACTGATTCAGGGAATGTTGCGGGGTGATCCACCGGCCAAGATTATCACGGCCATTCAAAAGAGGTTTGGAACTTCCCGCTATAAAGCAAGGCGGCTGGTTCATACGGAAACCAGCTATTTCAACGCCACTTCCAAAGTTCAGATGTATAGAGATTTAGGGGTGGATCAGATTGAAATTGTGGAAACGCTGGATTCCCGCACCTGTGCCGTGTGCCAACCCCTTGATGGGACGGTGGTTCCCCTTTCCCAATATGAACCCGGTGTAACTGTCCCGCCTTTCCATCCGAATTGCCGGGGAACCACTTGCCCCTATTATGACGATATGGACGGCGAAAGAGCCGCCCGCACCGCTGATGGACAAGTGTACTATGTTCCGGCCAATATGACCTTCACCCAATGGAAGAAGGCTTTTGTGGATGGCGTGAAGGACGGTTTGACGGTTGCCACCGTGGGCGCTATAATGAAGGCAAAGAGGGAGTTGGAACCCCTTAAATCTGAAATGTTTCCTGATTATCTGACTGATAAAAAGGAACGAAAAAACACCCAAGCCCTAATTGATTATGTAAACGGGTGTGAAAATGCTGATCCTGATGTGGTTGCCCTTTATTCCAAAATGGGCGCTATGGAGAACATCAAGGCCAATGGGATTCCCATGAAGGTTTCCCACGGAAAAAATCATGCCGTTAATTATCGCTATTATCTCCGAAATGATCAGCTTGCGGAAGCGGAATTGATTATTCCAAAGCTGGCGGGGGATGACCTTACCGGGCAAGTGGTTACAACTTTGCATGAAGAAATGCACTTGATGGATTTCTTTAATCGGGCAGACCCCACCAAATATGGTGATTGGTTCAGTTCCAGCCATTCCAAGTTAAGTTCATTTTTCAAGAAAGCTGATACAGATATTGGGGATGATATTGATTCCCTTTTTGATGCCTTTGACAAAGAATGTACCCGCATTTCTTCAGAAATCAATGCGAATTTGAGAACCGAACTTTCCGCTTTGGCGGATCAGTATTACGCAAGGAAAATTTCTTATTCTGATTATAAGAAAGCCTTCAATAAACTGAAGCGTGAAGCAAATGAACAGATTGATTATCAATGCCGGAACGCTATGGGCGGCGGTATCAGTTCGCTTGAAGATATTTATGATGCCCTTTCCGGTGGTTCGGCCCGTGATGCTGGTGTTGTGCGATACGGCCACGGTTCCCAATACTATCGGGATATAGGAAAACGGGCTGAAGAAACCCTTGCCAATTACGGTGCTTTGTCGATTGTGCGCCCCGATCTGGTGGAAATGTTACGAAAAGACAAGCCGGGGTTGGTGGAAGCCTTGGAAGAAGTCATTCAAGAAATGCTAAAGAAAGCGGGTGGTTGATGTGACAAAGGAAGAAAAATTGATGAAGGTTCATGCGCTGTTGGCTGAAGTTTCTGATGTTTTGATTGACCGCTTTTTTGATATGGACAGTGAAGAACTTCTGGATGAAAAAATTGAAGTTCTGACCGACCTGAAGAAAGGAAAACCACCTGATCAAATCCCAAACTATTATTCCATTCTGGAAAACTTTGACCCGGATCAGCATTGGGATTGATCCACAATATTGTTGAATGAGCCACCCCCGGCTTTGGCCGGTGGGTGGTTTTTTCATACCCTTTCGCCGTTTCCCCGGTGGTGGGCGGTAAACAGAACCGGGGGAAATCGTGGTTCCTGACCCACGGTAAAAAAGGATTTGATGGAGGTATCACACTATGACGAAAGAAAAGCTGATGGAATGGGGCTTGACCGAGGAACAGGCCAACAAGGTTATGGAAGGGCTGAACGGTTCTTTTGTGACCAAGGCCCGCTTCAATGAAGTGAACGAGGAAAACAAGACCCTGAAGGCCCAAGTTTCTGAACGGGATGGGCAGATTGAAACCCTGAAGAAATCCGCTGGTGACAACACGGAACTTCAGAACCAGATCACCGCCCTTCAGGAAGCCAACAAGCAGAAGGACAAGGATCACGCCAATGAAATCAAGGCCCTGAAGATTTCCAATGCCGTTGATATGGCCCTTTCCACCGCCAAGGCCAAGAACAACACCGCTGTAAAGGCGCTGTTGGCCGGTTTCTTGGAAAAGGCGGAATTGGCCGATGATGGCACAGTGAAAGGGCTGGATGATGAAATTGGGAAGCTGGTGAAGGGTTCCGACACGGCTTTTCTTTTCGACACCGCCGCTGGCACCAAGTTCAAGGGGGCCAAGGCCGCTGAAAAGGGTGATCCCGCCGCTGGTGGGGATATGACCCTTGAAAAACTCCGCAAGCTGACCCCGATGGAACGCTATGAATTTTCCGTAAACCACCCGGACGAATACCGGGAACTGTATGATGGAGGGAATAAGTAATGCCTAACACCGTTTATGACAATTTTTATTTGTCCAATGAAATTGAAGATCAGTACAATTCCCATCTTGATCTTCAGCAGTTTTGCACCGTGGACAACACCTTGACCGGCACCCCCGGTATGCTTCGCAAGGTTCATGTCTATTCTGCCACTGATGGCACCGAGAAGCTGACCAAGGGTAAGGGCAACACCAAGAGCATTGAAGTTGCCTACACCGAGAAGGAATATCGTATTCTGCTGGCGCAGAACCGTTTCCAGTATTACGATGAAGAAGCCATGACTGATCCTATGGTTGTGACCACCGGCACCCGTCACGCTGGCACCGACCTGTTCAACACTGTGAACGCTGACATTTTCGCAGAGTTCAACAAGGCCACTTTGAGTGTGACCGGCACCGCCTTTGATTTTGGCGTGTTCGTCGATGCCGCCGCCAAGCTGAATTTGGAAAACCTTGAAGGCGTGTCCATCTTCGGCTTTGTCTGTGCCGCTGATATGGCAAAGATCAGAAAGGCCCTGAAGGATGATTTGAAGTATGTGGAAGCCTTTGCCCGAACCGGCTATGTCGGCACTGTGGGCGGTATCAATCTTTACACCAAGAAAGATGCCGTGGAAGGCACCGTGATCATTGGCACCAAGGAAGCTGTAACCCTGTTCAATAAGAAGGGAACCGAGGTTGAACAGGAGCGTGACAGCAATATCCGTCAGACTTCCGTTTATTCCCGCAAGTATTACCTTGCCGCCCTGACCGACGAAACCAAGGCCGTGAAGATTACTGTTTCGGCGGGGGGGTTGATTCCCCCGGCCGAAACCGGCCTGATCAGTTCGGGGGTAGTAGGTAAGGCGATTGTTGGAAAGAAGGGAAAATGATCTATGGCGTATGAACCTACCACATGGAATGATGGTGATTTGATCACCGCTGAACGGCTGAACAAACTGGAACAGGGTGTTCAGAATGAACAGGTTGGGCCGCAAGGCCCCAAGGGTGATACCGGCGATACCGGCCCCGCTGGTGCTGACGGTAAAGACGGCGCACAAGGCCCAGCCGGAGCCAATGGAGCTGATGGCAAAGGTGTGAAAGCGATTGCGTTTACCGCTGATTCAACGGGAAAAATTACGGGTGGAACTGTTACTTTCACGGATGATAGCACAGCGGCAATCACTGTGACAACGGCAACCGCCTAATGGAAGGACGGTGATTCCCGTTGCGTGAACAGGTTATTGCTATGCTTACGGCCCTTGGCGTAACGGGGGCCGCTGATGATCCGCTGTTGGATATGGTGATTACCAATGTCCAATGGCGGATTAAAAATTTGACCAACCTTCGGGAAGTTCCTGAAGGGCTGGAAAGTATGGCCGTATCTATGGCGGTTGGGGAATACCTGAACATGAAGAAGGCCAACGGGCAGTTGGAAGGGTTTGATCTTGAAGCGGCGGTGAAACAAATTCAGGAAGGTGACACCAACATTTCCTTTGCGGTGGGTGACGGCAATTCCACCCCGGAACAGCGGTTGGATGGCCTGATCAACTTCCTGATCAATGGCCGGATGGATGAAATTTATCATTGCAGGCGGTTGGTATGGTAAGCGCCCAAAGAAAAGCCCTTGAACGGTTGTGGAAGGATCGGTGTTCTGTTTTCGTGAAAGAGAAAGTCACCGATCCCACCACCCACCTTACTGATTTTGAAGAAAAGCCGCTTTTTCAAGATCAGCCCTGTAAACTGTCTTTTGAAACTTTAACTTCAAGTTCCGGTGATCCCGTGGCCGCTGTTGCCCAAACTGTGAAACTGTTCCTTTCCCCTGATGTGGAAATCCCCGCTGGTTCAAAAATCATGGTGACACGGTTCAACGACCTTGAACGGCAGTTCACCTATTCCAAGAGTGGTGAAGCCGGGGTTTTCACCAACCATCAAGAAATCCAGCTTGAACCATTCAAGGGGTATGCCTGATGGCTAAATGGGGGAAATGCGATTTCAAGCAACTGGAACGGCTGAACAAAAACATGGAAAAGCTAATGGGGGCTGATTTGGATAGGTTTTGCCGCCAAGCCGCCCAAGACTTGGCGGGGCGTTTGCTGAACAAGGTTGTGAAGCGGACACCGGTTGTATATGGGACTTTGCGGGATGCTTGGGCGGTAATGCCTGTGGGCCACCGTGGAACCCATTACACTGTTGTTGTGCTGAATAACCTTCAGTATGCGTCTTATGTCGAATACGGCCACCGGCAACAGCCGGGACGGTTCATCCCCGGTTATTGGGAAAGTGACCGCTTTGTTTATGATCCTGACGCTGAAGGCGGAATGGTGCTGAAGAAGAATTGGGTGAAGGGGCGTTATATGCTGACCATTTCCACACAAGAGTTGGAACAGCAAGCCCCAAAAATTCTGGAAAAGAAGTTGTATAAGTTCCTGAAGGGGTGTTTTGATGCTTAATGAAATTATCAAAGGAATTTCAATGGCGCTGAATGCCGCCTTTGGGGATGAATATGAAATCTTTCAGAATGATGTGGAACAGGGTTTGGAAGAACCCTGTTTTTTGATTGCCGTTTTGCAACCGGAAGTTACCCCCATGCTTGGGCGGCGGTTTATCAAGCGAAACCCATTTGATATTCAGTATTTCCCCAGCGCCCCCGGCAATAATGCGGAAATGTTCACGGTTGCTGAAAAGCTGATTGAAGTTTTGGACTTCATTACCCTTCCCAATGGGGATCAGCTTCACGGAACCAGTGTGAACTATGAGGTTGTGGACAATGTTCTTCATTTCTTTGTGAACTACAACTTGCCCATGATCCGGCCCACGGAAGAAACCTATATGGAAACCTTGGAAACCGAGGTTGGAACGATTGGAGGGGAATAAATGGCTACCACCACACGAAAGAAGAAAACCCCGGATCAGGAAGCGGCCCCGCCCGTTTCCACCCCGGTTCCGGTTTTCACCAAAAGAAACATCCTGACCTTCCAGCGATACGCCAAGCGGCGTGATCTTCTGTCCGTCCTTCTGGAAGATGGCAAGGAATACACAATGGAGCAGGTGGACAGCTTGCTTCAAAACTTTTTCAAGAAAGGTAAGGTGAATTGATGATGAAGGCTATGCTGTCCCAGCCTATGGCTGGAAAAACCGATGAAGAAATCATTGCTACCCGTGAAAAGGCTATTGCCGCTCTGAAAAAGCAGGGGTACGAAATTGTAAACACTCTGTTTACCGATGAATGGTATAGCACCGAAAATATGAAAGAGCGGGGTGTTGTTCAAATTCCCCTATGCTTTCTTGCAAAATCTCTTGAAAATATGAGCCTGTGCCATGTGGCCTATTTCTGTCATGGTTGGGAAAAAGCCCGTGGATGCCGAATTGAACATGAAGCCGCCTGCGCATATGGTTTGACGATAATTTATGAAGATGGCTACAATATTTTGAATGAAGAAAGGTAAGGTGAATTGATATGGCCCTTGGCGGCGGCACTTTTTTGACGCAGAACAAAATTCTGCCCGGTGCATATATCAACTTCATTTCCGTTGCAAACGCAAGCGCCACCCTTTCTGATCGTGGCATTGCAACGATCCCCCTTGAAATGAATTGGGGGCCTGAAGGTGAGGTTATCACCGTTGAACTTGGGGATTTCCAGAAGAATTCCCAAAAGATTTTCGGCTATGCGTACACGGCGGATGAACTGAAGCCCATGCGTGAAATTTTCCTTCACGCCAAGAAGGTTCACTTCTTCCGCCTGAATGCGTCTGGCACCAAGGCCACTTGCACCTATGCAACGGCCAAATACCCCGGCACCCGTGGCAATGATCTTCGCATTGTGATCGAGGAAAACGAGAATAGCCAAGAAGAAGCGAAACTGTATGATGTTTCCACTTTCCTTGGAACCCTTCAGGTAGATCAGCAAAAGGCCATTTCTCAAATGTCTGACCTGAAGAACAACGATTATGTGGACTTCAACACCGGGGCGAGCCTTGGCCTTACGGCAAGCACCCCCTTGACCAGCGGTGCCAATGGCACGGTTGAGGATGCCACCTATCAAACCTATCTGGATAAGATGGAAGCCTATACCTTCAACGCTATGGGTTGCCTGTCCACCAAATCCACCATTACCGCCTTGTTTGCTTCCTTCTGTAAGCGTATGCGGGACGATGTGGGCAAGAAGTTTCAAGTGGTTTGCTTCCGCAATCTGGCCGATTATGAAGGCGTTGTGAGCGTGAAAAACGGCCTTGTGGGTGATACCGAAAACCCCGCCCTGATCCCTTGGGCAACCGGCGTGGTGGCCGGAACCGCTGTGAACAAGTCTGCAACCAATATGGATTATGACGGTGAATATGCCGTTGATGCCGATTACACCCAAAGCGAACTGGAAGCCGGTATCACGGAAGGTTCCTTCATGTTCCATTTGGTGGATGATAATGTGGTGGTTTTGGAGGATATTAACACCTTCGTTTCCGTGACGGATGAAAAATCCGCTGATTTTTCCAGCAACCAAACCATCCGGGTTTTGGATCAGATTGCCAATGATATTGCGGTGTTGTTCGGCACCAAGTACATTGGCAAGGTTCCCAACGATGCTTCCGGGCGGATCAGCCTGTGGAACGATATTGTGAAGCACCATCAGGAACTTCAGAATATCCGGGCCATTGAGAACTTCAACCCGGACAATGTGACGGTTGCACAAGGCGACACCAAGAAGGCCGTGGTGGTGGCTGACTATGTTACCCCGGTCAACGCTATGGCCCAGCTTTACATGACCGTCTATGTTCAGTAAAGGAAGGAGGGTTTGAACTATGGCAACTGTGATGAACGCCAAAGATGCCATTTCCGCTTCTTTGGCGGAATGCTTTGTGACCATTGAAGGAAACCGTTACAACTTCATGCAGGCTATCAACCTTGAAGCCAACTTTGAGAAGAACAAGACGGAAGTTCCCATTTTGGGCAAGACCGGCAAGGGTAACAAGGCCACCGGCTGGACTGGTACGGGTTCCGCAACTTTCCATTACAACACCAGCATTTTCCGTGAAATGATGAAGCGGTATAAGGACACCGGTGAGGATGTCTATTTTGACATTCAGGTGACCAATGAAGATCCCACTTCTTCTGTGGGCCGTCAAACCGTGATCCTGAAGGATTGCAACATTGATGGCGGCATTCTGACCAAGTTTGACGCTGATGCGGAATACTTGGATGAAGATATGGACTTCACCTTTGAGGATTTCGAGATGCCCGAAACCTTCAATCTGCTGGCGGGAATGGAGTAACACTGTCAAAACCCGCCCCATTTTGATAATGTGGGCGGGTTTTTTCTTTTATGATCACAAAATAGGAGGATTTTAACAATGAGCCTTTCTGCATTTCTGGCGAAAAACGCCCTGAAGGTCGAGAATGTGAAGTTTGCGGTTTCCAAACGCTTTGTGGACGAAACCACCAAGAAGCCTATGGAATGGGAAATTCAGGCTATCACCGGCACCGAGGATGAAGCCCTTCGGAAAGCCTGTGCCAAGCGGGTTCCCATCCCCGGCAAGAAGAACCAATATCAGAAGGAAACCGACTATGATATGTACCTTGGGAAGCTGGCTGTGGCCTGTACGGTGTTCCCCGACCTGAACAACAAGGAACTTCAGGACAGCTACAAGGTTATGGGCGCTGAAGCCCTTCTGAAAACCATGCTGACCCCCGGCGAATATGCGGACTATCTGCAAAAGGTTCAGGAGGTTTGCGGGTTTGAAACCACCCTTCAGGACGAGGTGGACGAGGCAAAAAACTAATTGAAGAAGGTGATAGTGAAGCGAATGTTGCTTACTATTGCCTTCACGAACTACATTTGACCCCTTCCCAATTTTACGCCCTTGACCGTCAAGAGCGGGCATTCATCATAGCCGCTATTGATATTCGGGTTGAGCGTGAAAAGAAGAAGCAAAAAGAAATTGAACGGAAACAGCGCCGGGGCCGGAAGCGGTAAACGCTGGCCCCGGCTTTTTCCTTTGGAAAGAAGGTGAACCCCTATTGGCAACCATTAGAACTGCTATTGCCCTTTATGATGGTGTAACCGCCCCCCTTCAGGCAATGCACAAGGCTATGAACATTGTTCTGAACAGCTTTGAAGCTATGCAAAGGGCTTCCGGCAATTCGGTTGATACTTCGGCCATTCGTGAAGCCCGTGATGAACTGGCAAGAGCCGGGGCCGCCTTTGATGAAATTGAAGAAAATATCCGGGAAGCTGGCAACCAGCAAGACCGATTCAACCGGAGGATCAGGGATGGCACCACCGCCGCTGATGGCCTTTGGAACAAGCTGAAGGGCATTGCGGCCACGGTGGGCGGTTTGGCGGCAACAAAGAAAATCATTGGAATTTCTGATGATCTGGCAAGCACACGAGCAAGATTGAATTTGCTTGTTGACGATAACGGTTCGGTTTCTGAACTGGAAAAGAAGATTATGGCTTCTGCCCAGCGTTCCCGATCCGCATATTTTGACACCGCTTCCGCTGTTGCAAAACTTGGCTTGAATGCCGGGGCCGCTTTTGACAATGACATGGATCAGGTAATTGCATTCATGGAACAGGTCAACAAGCAGTTTGTTATTGGCGGCGCTACGGCGCAAGAACAAAGCAATGCCATGATCCAGCTTACCCAAGCTATGGCGGCGGGAGCCTTGCGGGGTGAAGAACTGAATTCCATCTTGGATGGTGCGCCCGGAATTGCAAGAGCCATTGAAGAATATATGGGGGTTGCAGAAGGTTCCATCAAGCAGTATGCGGAACAAGGTTTGGTTACTGCTGAAGTGGTGAAAAACGCCCTGTTTGAAATGGCAGATAAAACCGATGCCAAGTTTGAAAGTATGCCCAAGACTTGGGCGCAGATTTGGACTTCCATGCAGAACAAGGCCCTTTCCATCTTCAACCTGATCCTGACCAAGATGAATCAGATTGCCAACAGCGAACAGTTCACCAAGGTTACAGATGGGATTATCAACGGCTTGGCCGGGATTGCTTCTGTGGCAACGGTGGTTCTTGATTTGCTGATCAATGTGGCTTCTGTGGTTGTAGATAACTGGTCTTGGCTTTCTCCCATTATCCTTGGTGTAGCCGCCGCCCTTGGAGTGTACTATGGGCGCTTGCTTCTGGTGCGGGGCGCTGAATTGGCTTCGGCGGCGGTTTCCGGGGCTGTGGCGGTTGCCAAGGGCATTATGGCGGCGGCAACCATGTTGGTTACTGGTGCGACATGGGCGCAAGTAACGGCCCAATACGGCCTGAATGCGGCCATGTATGCCTGTCCCTTGGTATGGATCATCATTCTGATCATTGCCCTTGTAGCCCTGTTCTATGCGGCTGTGGCGGCGGTCAATCACTTTGCCGGAACCAGCGTTTCCGCAACCGGCCTGATCTGTGGCGCATTTATGGCGGCGCTGGCCTTCATCGGGAATATTTTTGTGGCTCTGTGGAACTTGGTTGTAGATGTGTTCGTGATGATCTATAACCTTGTGGCTACAGTTGCAAACTTTATCGGGAATGTGTTCAATGATCCGATTGGGGCAATTGCACGATTATTCTTTGATCTAGTTGATACGGTACTTTCCTTACTGCAGGCTTTGGCTTCGGCCATTGATACTATCTTCGGTTCTAACCTTGCCGGTTCCGTCCAAGGCTGGCGCGACAGCTTAGGGGGATGGGTAGACGATACCTTCGGCAAGGGTGAAGAAGTCATGGCGAAAATGAACGCCGATGATATGAAGTTGGGCCGCTTTGAATACGGGGCCGCTTTTGATATGGGCTATGAGTTCGGCCAAGGTGTGGAAGATACCGTGGGCGGCTTGTTCGACTTTTCCGCAATGGACAGCATGGGAGCCGATGCGCTGGACGCTTACGGCCTTGGCAACACCCTTGATGGTATCTACGGCAACACCGGGGACACGGCGGGGAACACCGCCGCTATGAGTGATGCCCTTGACATTGCAGAAGAAGATTTGGCCTATTTGCGGGATATTGCCGAGCGTGAAGCAATCAACCGGTTCACCACCGCTGAAATCAAGGTTGAACAGCACAATGAAAACCACATTTCCAATGACACCGATCTTGACGGGATCATGGATGCTTGGGCCAATGATTTTGCTGAAAAGCTGGATGTTTCTGAAGAAGGGGTGCATGAGTAATGGCATACAAAATGTATTTGGGTGGTGTGCTTATGCCCATCACCCCTTCCAAGGTAACTGTGAAGATCAATAACCAAAATAAGACCATGACCCTGATCAATGGGGAAGAAATCAACATTTTGAAAGCCGCTGGCCTGTCTGATGTATCTTTTGAACTGTTGCTTCCCCAAATTTCCTATCCTTTTACCAATGGCGGGACGCAATCCGCAAGCTATTACCTTTCTTTGTTTGAGAGGTTGAAAACCAGCAAAGAGCCGTTCCAATGGATTCTGAACCGATCTATGCCCAGCGGAAAACGGTTGTTCAGTACTAATCTGACGGTGGCTATGGAGGATTACCAAATCACAGACGACGCGGAAGAAGGTTTTGACATTACGGTTACTGTTAGCCTGAAACAGTACAGGCACTATGGCACCAAAACCGTGACCATTCAAACTTCCACAGCCACGGCCACAGTGGAACAGCCCCGGCGGGAAACCAGTCAAGCCCCCAAGCAATCCACCTATACGGTAAAATCTGGAGATTGCCTATGGAATATTGCCAAGAAGTATTTGGGGGACGGGTCCCGCTACACAGAAATCTATAATTTGAACAAAGACAAGATCAAAAACCCGAATCTGATTTACCCCGGTCAGATTCTCACCTTGCCTTCCTGAAAGGAGCGATTCTCTGTGGCTATTGAATTGCTGATCCAGAACGGCTCCCAAATTTATTATCCCGTGGTGGAAGAAGGAATTTCGCTATCCTGGGAGCGTAAGGGAACCCCTGGCAAACTGGAATTCAGTGTAATTAAGGATAAGATTCTGAGCTTCCAAGAAGGAAACCCGGTGAAGCTGATGGTGGGCGGAACTACCATGTTTTATGGTTTTGTTTTCACAAAGAGCCGGAAGGCAAACAGCGCGGCCATTGATGTTGTGGCCTATGATCAGTTGCGATACCTAAAGAATAAGGACACCTACACGGAAGAAGGGCTGAAGGCTTCTGACCTTCTGAGACGGATTGCAACAGATTTCCACTTGAACCTTGGGAACGTGGAAGATACGGGGTACACCATTGAAACCATTGTAGAAGAAGATAGCACCCTCTTTGACATGATTCAAAATGCCATTGATGAAACTTTGCTTAATACCGGCCAACTGTACTGCCTTTATGATGATGGTGGGGCGCTGGCCTTAAAGAACATCAATTCCATGAAGCTGAACCTTCTGATTGATTCGGAAACCGGGGAAACCTTTGACTATTCTTCCAGCATTGATGAACAGACCTATAACAAAATCAAGCTGGCCTATAACAATGAGCAAACCGGCAAGCGGGAATTGTATGTGGCCCAAGATGGCAAAAAGATGAACACTTGGGGAGTTCTTCAATACTATGAAGAACTTCAGACCGCCACCGGAGCCGCCGCCAAAGCGGATGCCCTCCTGAAGTTGTACGACCAGAAAACCCGGAAACTGACTGTGAAGAATGCCTTTGGTGATGTGCGGGTTCGGGCCGGTTCTGCTGTGGTGGTTTCTTTGAATTTGGGAGATATTATCACCAACAATTATTTGATGGTTGAGAAAGTCACCCATAATTTCAAGGAGGATGAACACTTTATGGATTTGACCTTGATTGGGGGTGAATTCATTGCCTAAACCAACAAGCGCCGTGGAACTGGTCAAAAAGGCCGCCGTGGAAGCCGTGGAAGCAAGTAAGCCGGTCAATTTTCTGTTCGGTACGGTAATTTCCACTTCGCCCCTAAAAGTCCAGGTTGACCAGAAGGCCATTTATACTGAAAAGATGCTGGTGCTGACCCGGAACGTTGCGGATTATGAAGTGGATGTAACGGCTTCCTACCAGGGTGACATTATCCAAGGGCGGAAAAAGTTCAAGGTTCACAACGCCCTTGTGATTGGGGATCGGGTGGTTTTGGCCCGGATCCAGAAAGGCAAAAAATTTGTGGTGCTAGATCGAATTGCACCGAACCCGGCCATGAGGGGGGAATGGGTATGATTCCACAGGTTCAAGACGATCTGAAGCAGGATTTTACCTTTACCACCCTTCCAAGCCGCACATTCAAAATGCGTCATGATACAAAAACCATAACCGGCACCATTGATGAAGTAAGGGCTGTGGAACAGGCGGTTTTCCTGATCCTGAATGTGGAACGGTATGAATGGCTGATTTATTCTTGGAACTATGGTTTTGAGAAGAAAAGTCTGATTGGTAAGCCGGTCGATTTTTGCATTCCTGAAATTGAACGGGGTGTGAAGGAAGCCTTGCTTCAGGATGACCGGATCACCGCCGTTGAAAATTTTCAGTTTGAAGTGAACAAGAAAAAGGTGCTGACTACTTTCACGGTGGTCAGCATTTTTGGCCCCATTTTCACGGAAATGGAGGTGGATATTTGATGTATGAAGAAGTCACCTATGATCTTTTGCTGAAGCGAATGCTTCAAAAGGCCCTGTCCATCAACGGCAATTTGGACACCCGTGAAGGTTCGCTGGTTTGGCTTGGCAATGCCCCCGCCGCTGTGGAATTGCAAAACCTGTATATTCAGCTTGACACGGTGCTGAATGAAACCTTTGCAGACACGGCAAGCCGCCCTTACCTGATCCAAAGAGCCGGTGAACGGGGCCTTTCCCCCCAACCGGCAAGCCCCGCCGTTTTGCAGTTGACCATTACCCCGGCCACCTTGCACTTGGCCTTGAATACCCGGTTTTCCATTGGAGAACTGAACTATTATGTGTCCGCTGAACGGGGTGAAGGGGTGTATGAAATCACCTGTGAAACGGCAGGAGAAGTTGGAAATGACTACGGGGCCACGGTTATCCCCATTGAGTATGTGGAAGGGCTTGAAACCTGTACTGTTACCGCTTTGCTGATCCCCGGTGAAGATGAAGAAGATACTGAAGTTTTCCGCCAAAGGTATTTTGACAGCCTGAACGCACAAGCATTCGGCGGTAACCAAATTGACTATATCGAAAAGGTGAACGCCATTCCCGGTGTAGGTGGGGTGAAGGTTTACCGGGCGTGGAACAGTGATATTCACCCCGCTGAACTGGTTCCCCCTGAAGGAACAAGCGAATGGATCAGCGGCCTTTCCGGTGTGCCTGAAGCCGTGAAATCTTGGCTTGATGCGGTATATGCCGCTGCAAACAATAACAAATTGACAGTAGGCGGAACCGTTAAGTTGGTGGTAATTGACAGCACATTTGCGGAACCTTCGGAACAACTCGTGAATCTGGTGCAGACGACCATTGACCCCTTGCAGAACACCGGGGAAGGCGTGGGCATCGCCCCAATCGGCCATGTGGTAAAGGTGTACGGGGTAGAAAATGAAACCGTGAACCTGTCCTTTACTCTGACTTATCAGATGGGGTGGACTTGGGAAGATGTGAAAACCTATGTAGAAAACACCATCAAGGGATATTTCGCGGAACTGGCCCAAACATGGGCGAATCAGGAACAGCCCCTTGTGGTTCGTGTTAGCCAGATTGAAAGCCGTCTGTTGGAGGTCAGCGGGATCCTGGATATTGCTGATACCCAAGTCAACGGCACTGCGGTCAACTATGAACTGACTATTGACCATATTCCGATACTTGGTACCATTACCCCGACAACTGGTCAACAAAGCGCATGAGGGGAGGCAGTTGAATGGATCGCAAACTAATCAATTATCTTCCCTACATTGTGCGGGATTATGCGGAGTTCCAGGGGATCACTGGAGCCGAACAACCAGAGTTCGAAAGCGCATGGGCGGCGGTGGATGATCTTCTGAATAATCAGTTCCTTGGTACGGCGGGAAGCCTTGGTCTGTCCCGTTGGGAAAAAATCTTGAGTATCACGCCCAAGAGAACAGATACCTTGGATGATCGTCGCAGTCGAGTGCTTAGCCGTCTGAATGAAGAATTGCCGTATACCTACCGTTGGCTGACCAATTGGTTACGATCCCTTTGCGGGGTGGATAATCCCGCGCCCACCATAGACGGGTACAGCATACAAATTAAATTACCGTCCGGAGTGGATTATCTGCGCATTTTGGACGATTTGCGGCAGCGCATTCCGGCCAATCTGGTGATCGCGCCATGCGTCCAGTTGGTGCAGGCGGAGGCCAAACTGTACATTGGCGCAGCGGTCCGCGTCGCAGCCAAGCAAACCCTGACCGTGGGGGCCGCAGCGGATAATCTAACAGTATTTATGGACGAGTCCGACGCCGTACTTACCGACGAGGGCGACAAAATCTTATACGTGGAGGCTACGCCATGACACCAAATTTAACAAGTGCGGGTAATGTGCTGCTGTTGCGGGCCCTGGAGGGTACCGCCCTGAAATTTACGCGTATCCAGCTGGGGAACGGCGCAGCACAGGACATTAAAAGTGCAACAGCCCTGTCCAATCCCTTGGCCACACTGCCGCTGACCAAGATTACGACAGGGGGGCAATACGTTACCCTGACAAGCACATTTTCCAACAACAGTATTACCGACGGCTTCCGCATTACCGAAGTGGGAATTTTTGCGGAGGATCCCGACGACGCTGAGAGCGAAATCCTGTATGCCCTCGGCAACGAAGCAGAAGGCACTGCGGACTATGTTCCCAGCAAGGACAACCGCATACTGGAGTTGGAGTATAGCATTGTAATTTTTGTGGGGGAAGCGCAAGACGTGTCTGCCGAAATCAGCGAATCTCTGGCATACGCCAGCGCGGCCGAGTTAAAATCCCACACAGAAAACCAGCAGAATCCACACAACGTAACTAAAGCCCAGATTGGCCTTGGTAACGTGCCCAATGTCGCGACCAACGATCAAACCCCGACCTACACTACGCCCGGCACGCTGACAGCGTTGACATCGGGAGAAAGGCTATCCACCGCCTTTGGTAAACTGGCCCGTAGCATAGCGAACTTGATCACACACCTGGGAGATAAGGTAGCACATGTAACCGCCGCCGACCGGAACAAGTGGGACGGCAAGGCGGCAGCAACGCATACGCATGGTGCATCGGATATCAACAGCGGCACCCTGGGCGTTGCGCGTGGTGGTACCGGCAAAACATCCTGGTTGGCCAACCGATTGTTTTACGCCACAACGGCGGCGGCCATTGGTCAGATGCCGTTTCCGACCGCAGACGGGATGTACCTATGCCAAAACAAATCCGGGGCGCCCTTTTGGCGGACAGTAGAGCAGCCAAAAACGTCCGAAGCTGGCACCTATGTAGGCACCGGGAAAACCGGCAGCAGCGCCAAAAATTCTATTGTATTCCAGGCCGGGACCCCCAAAGTTGTGCTAATTGCGCAAAAGGATTATACGCGATACGGCATATTGATTTTAGCCCCAAATGCAGCAACTGGATTTAGTGTCATCGAGGGCGGCGTTTTATCCAGTTTAAAAGTCGATGTATCCGGCAATACGGTATCCTGGTACTACAATTCGACGGATTCGCACCCCGCCAATCAGCTGGACCATGCCGGACAAACCTATGCTTATGTGGGGGTGTTTTGATGGATTATCAACGCATTACGGATGTGCCTGCCGTATCCGATGTGGCTGGTAGCGACAGCGTCTACATCCGGCAGGGGGATACCTTCCGGCGCATATCGATTACCGACTTTTTGCAGGCGCTGGGCATTACGGATGGTGTGTCCCCTACTATTGCTGTTTCGACCATATCCGGTGGACACCGTGTTACCATCACAGACGCAGACGGCGCAAAAACATTTGATGTAATGGACGGTGCCGCTGGTACAGATGGTGCCGACGGGGATGATGGGGCGGACGGCGGCTATTACACTCCGGTTGTTACGCAAGTAATTACCGGATCAATGCATGTTGCGTTTGTCCCAAGCGACGACAGCATGCCCGTAATACCTCCGGTCGAGATCCCCTTACCGGCAGGCGAGGACGGGGAGGACGGCGTATCCCCAACCGTATCTGTAACCGATATCACAGGCGGACACCGGGTTACCATTACAGATGCAAGCGGCTCAAAAACGTTTGACGTGATGGACGGGGAGGACGGCAGCGGCGGAGGCGGGAGCGTGGATATTGACGACACCCTTACGCAATCAGGCAAGGCGGCGGACGCTAAGGCTGTAGGCGATGCGCTAAATTCAAAGTTTAGTATCGACGGCGGCGATATACAAACTGTTAATGCAACTGCATCATTAACAGCTGATCCGGGCATTAATGTAGATTTTAATAGTAACCGGATAAAAAATACCGGGGACCCCGTGGAAAACGGGGATGCAGTAAACAAAAAAACGCTGGACCAGGCAATAGCTGGTGTGGCAGCTGGATCTACCATGATCCCGGACGGGTATTGTAGTACATCGGCTGCGACAGCGGCAAAACTGGATACATTTATCACAGCGTCGGTTACAGACGGTACGCCGGTGATGGTTAATTTTGTGCATCAAAACACCGCCGCAAATCCGACGCTGACGGTAAATGGTGTAACCGCCCCCATACTGGGGATGGACGCGCAGCCCATTGCACCGGCAGCGCTGACTGCTGGGCTGCACACGTTTATTTACTACACGCGGTATCCGGGTTGGG
>ENA-ORML01000938-ORML01000938.1-human-gut-metagenome-genome-assembly--contig:-NODE-938-length-29239-cov-6.840426_pt1 | contig 29239 bp, 22 predicted proteins | sample MGYA00242103_ERZ508995 | MGnify/ENA primary metagenome ERZ508995 (study PRJEB26280, sample SAMEA2338702) | human gut metagenome | biome: human gut; feature: human-associated habitat; material: faeces... | reverse complement strand
GAAAAGAATGTTGGAAGTGTGCTTTTCAGCACACCCCAACATTCAGTATAGAACCATTAAAAAAATGGTATTTTATTCAGAAAGCCGGTCAGCAGTCTCTGCTGGCCGGTTATTTTTGCGCGAAACTCTGTAAAAGACAGCGCATATTTTATGGTTCACGGTGCAGACTATCCTTAATTGATGAATGTTCACGAAAGGGTGGTCTGATTATGGGACAAGGAAAAAACAACAGGAAAAAAAGAGACAGTCAGGCGGAAAACGGAAACGGACAGGTACGCCAGCAGGACGATGAAGCCAAAAAGCTTGAAAAGGAAATAGAAGAAAAGGAAGACAATAAGCTGGAGGAGTATGGCCAAGTCATTCTGGAGGACAACCGCAGGCAGAGGAAAATCCATCTCATCACGATCATTGGGGAGGTGGAGGGACATGAGAATTCCTCAGGGAGCAGCAAAACCACAAAATACGACCATATACTGCCGAAGCTGGCTGAAATAGAGGATGACGACAGGGTGGACGGACTTCTGGTGCTGCTCAACACATCGGGAGGGGATGTGGACGCGGGTCTTGCCATCGCGGAAATGATTGCGTCCCTCAGTCTTCCCACCGTATCGCTTGTGTTAGGCGGAAGCCACTCCATCGGGGTTCCCCTGGCCGTGTCCACAAATTATTCCTTCATTGTGCCGTCCGGCACCATGATGATCCATCCGGTGCGGATGACGGGGATGGTTATAGGCACATCCCAGACCTATGAGTATTTTGAGATGATACAGGACCGCATACTGACGTTTGTATCAAACCATGCCGATATCGCCTATGACCAGCTGAGGGAGCTGATGCATAATACAAAGATGCTGACCAGGGACCTGGGCACTGTTCTGGTGGGAACCCAGGCCGTGGAGGCGGGACTTATCAACCAGGTGGGAGGCATCAAGGAAGCCCTTGGAAAGCTTTATGCCATGATTGATGATCGGGAACGCAGGCGGTAGATTCCGTCTTTTGAAACAATCCACTTGAATTTTAACCTCAAATATAGCATAATATAAGTTAACTGTATAAATGAGACAGCCTGCTGTGGGAATGGGAGGCTGATACGGTATGACAACTTGTAAGAGAATGACAGGAGGCTGTATCAAGTGGCTGAAACAACAAAACGACAGCAGAGTGGGAACAGAAAACCGGGAAGGCCAAAGGGAAGCACGTCCAAAAAGACAGGCACTTCCTCCAAAAGCCGCGGGACAACCGGAAAAAAGGCCTATGAACAGGATAATACGGAATTCATGAGAGCAGAAGTGGTCATCATCTGCTCTTTTGCTGTTGCCATTCTTTTATTTCTGAGCAATTTCAAGCTGTGCGGCGTGGTGGGCGATGTGCTGCGCGGAGTACAGCTGGGAATATTTGGAATGGTGGGATATCTATTTCCCATACTGATATTTGTGGGCACCTGTTTCCATCTGTCCAACCAGGGAAACATCCATGCTGCCATGAAGCTGGCAGCCGTGGCAGGGGCTGTGATTACGGTCTGCGGTCTGCTGCAGCTGGCCTTCGGTACGGTTCCGGCCGGCGCGAAGTGGATGGAATATTATAAGCAGTCCACCCTGACCGGTACGGGCGGCGGATGGCTGGGAGGCGTCCTCACCTCCTTCCTTACCATCGGACTGGGGAAGCCGGGAACCTTTCTGGTTCTGGTGGTCCTGTTCATCATCTGCATGGTATGCATTACGGAGCGCTCCTTTGTGTCTGCTGTGAAGCGGGGAGGAGACAAGGCTTACCAGTATGCCAGAGAGGATATGGACCGGCGCAGGGAGCTTCACGCCATACGGGAGGAGGAGCGCAGGCGCATCCGCGAGGAACAAAGGGTGAGGGGAGTTAATCTGAATGCCACCAGGCTGATGACGCCTGAGGAAGAGGATTATGACGAGGAGGCATTTGACCGTGAGTTTGGAGCGGATCTGGAGGAAATGCCGGAAATGCCCGATACATACGAGAAGGACTGGGGGCCGGCCCAGACAGCCGGCGCAAAGGACAGCCTGCCGCCGGATGAGTTTGTGGGCAGGTTTGACCCGCCTTTGGAGTCTGGGACCGATGCCGGGGATTCCTATGACACGGATGAACTGGGGGCCCTGGCCAGGTCTATAGAGGGCCACAGCCGTTTGGGACGCCGGGAAGAAGCGCCGGTGGTCACCGGCATTCTTGTGGAGGACGAGTATGGGACACATGATGGGGAGGACTATGACACCATCCATGTGAAGAAGGATTTAAAAACCCTGGAGGAGATGGAGTTTCATGTCAGGTCCTCTGCGGACAGGGACGAGAATCCTGTAAACGGTTATGGCCATGACCGGGGCCGTGAGGATACGGTTCCCTGGGAAGAAGAATATGGGACATCTGGGGATATGGCAGAAGGAGCTGCCTTGTCTGCTGAAAGCGCGGGTACGGCCGGCCTTCACGGGACAGGACTGCACGGAGCCGCAGACCATGAGGCGGGAATTCCCCAAACAGATGCTCCGGAAACAGATGTCTATGAGACAGACCCGTCGGAACAGGGTATCAATTATGACAGCATATTTGTGCCGGAGGAGCCCAAGCGGGTGGTTACGGCATCAGGCAAGGTTATAGAGACTGAGACAGAGCTTCTCCAGAAAAAGATTGAGAAGAAGCGGGAGGAGGCCGGACAGACCGATTCCAATATGGCAGTGGCCCAGGAAATCAAGGAAAAGGAAGAGGCGGTAAAGAAGGAATATGTGTTCCCGCCCACCAGTCTGCTTAAGAAGGGGGCTAAGAATGCCGGTTCCTTTTCTGGGGATGAGTATAAGGCCACGGCCATTAAACTGCAGCAGACTCTCCATAACTTTGGTGTTGGGGTGACGGTTACAAATATAAGCTGCGGTCCTGCCGTGACCCGGTATGAGCTTTTGCCGGAGCAGGGCGTTAAGGTCAGCAAGATAGTGGGGCTGACCGACGATATCAAGCTGAGCCTGGCTGCGGCGGATATCCGTATTGAGGCGCCCATTCCCGGCAAGTCGGCGGTGGGAATCGAGGTGCCCAACAAAGAGAACAACATGGTATACCTGAGGGATTTGCTGGAGGCGGAGTCGTTTAAGAACCACAAGTCACGTCTGGCCTTTGCCGTGGGCAAGGATATCGGCGGACAGGTGGTGGTGACGGACATCGGAAAGATGCCCCATCTGCTTATTGCAGGCGCCACTGGTTCCGGTAAATCGGTGTGTATCAATACCCTGATTATGAGCATCATTTTCAAGTCCAAACCAGAGGATGTGAAGATGATTATGGTGGACCCCAAGGTGGTGGAGCTCAGTGTCTATAACGGAATCCCCCATCTGCTTATCCCGGTGGTGACAGACCCCAAAAAGGCCTCAGGGGCACTGAACTGGGCTGTGGCCGAGATGACGGACCGCTATAAGAAGTTTGCGGAGTGCAATGTCAGGGATTTAAAGGGCTACAATGAAAGAGTTGAAAAGATAAAGGATATAGAGGATGACAAAAAGCCGGTAAAGATGCCCCAGATTGTCATTATCATTGACGAGCTGGCAGACCTTATGATGGTGGCTCCGGGAGAAGTGGAGGATGCTATCTGCCGTCTGGCCCAGCTGGCCCGTGCGGCGGGAATCCATCTGGTCATTGCAACCCAGAGGCCGTCGGTCAATGTCATCACCGGACTGATTAAGGCCAATGTGCCGTCCAGAATTGCTTTTGCCGTGTCTTCAGGCGTGGACTCCAGGACCATTATTGATATGAACGGGGCCGAGAAGCTGCTGGGAAAGGGCGACATGCTCTTTTATCCGGCTGGATTCCCCAAACCCCAGCGTGTACAGGGCGCCTTTGTGTCCGATGAGGAAGTGGGCCGGGTGGTGGAATTCCTGACAGAACAGGGCATGGTGGCGGAATATAATCCGGAAGTGGAGAGCCGTGTCTCTTCCCCGTCCATGGACGGAGGAAGCGGGGCTTCTGAACGGGATGAGTACTTTGTCCAGGCTGGCAGGTTTATCATTGAAAAAGAAAAGGCATCCATCGGCATGCTCCAGAGGATGTTTAAGATTGGCTTCAACCGGGCTGCCCGGATTATGGACCAGCTGGCGGAAGCAGGGGTAGTGGGCGAGGAAGAGGGTACCAAGCCCAGGAAAGTGCTTATGAGCATGGAAGAATTCAAGGAACTGCTGGAGCAGGGGTATTAGAAACTGTTCCCTGAAAGCGCGGCGCATGCGGGCCGGAGCAGGGGAACAGGGATGTATGGGGAAACAAGAGCAGCGGCTGCCGGCAAGGGCAGCAGCGGCCGGTGCTTTTGAATAAAACGTTGACGGACCTGCAAAGGCGGGAAACCGTGGGGCGTAATATAAGAGGAGGAACAAAAATATGAAATCAGATATTGAGATTGCGCAGGAGGCCGTGATGCAGCCCATTAAGGAAGTGGCTGCTGCTTACGGAATCGGGGAGGATGACCTGGAGCTTTACGGTAAATACAAAGCAAAGCTGACAGATGAACTCTGGGAGCAGGTAAAGGACCGTCCCAACGGAAAACTGGTGCTGGTAACAGCCATAAACCCAACACCGGCAGGAGAAGGAAAGACCACTACCACGGTTGGTCTGGGCGAGGCATTTGGAAAGATGGGAAAGAAGGCCATCATAGCCCTCAGAGAGCCGTCCCTGGGCCCCTGCTTCGGCGTTAAGGGAGGAGCAGCCGGCGGCGGTTATGCCCAGGTTGTGCCCATGGAGGATTTAAACCTGCATTTTACAGGTGATTTCCATGCCATTACCTCCGCCAATAACCTGTTGGCAGCTCTCTTAGACAACCATATCCAGCAGGGCAATGCCCTGGGGATTGACCCAAGACAGATCCAGTGGAAGCGCTGCGTGGACATGAATGACCGCGTTCTGCGCAACATCGTGGTGGGCCTGGGAGCAAAGGGAGACGGCATGGTCAGGGAGGATCACTTTGTCATTACAGTGGCTTCTGAAATCATGGCGATCCTGTGCCTGGCAGACAACATGGAGGATTTAAAGAACCGTCTGGGCAAGATTATTGTGGCCTATAATTTTGCAGGAGAGCCTGTGACCGCAGAGCAGCTCCATGCAGTGGGATCCATGGCAGCCCTCCTTAAGGAAGCGTTAAAGCCCAACCTGATCCAGACCCTGGAGCATACAGGCGCCCTGGTACACGGCGGCCCGTTTGCCAACATCGCCCACGGATGCAACAGCGTGAGAGCCACGAAGACAGCCCTGAAGCTGGCAGACGTGGTAGTGACAGAGGCCGGCTTCGGTGCTGACCTGGGAGCTGAGAAGTTCCTTGACATCAAGTGCCGCAAGGCAGGGCTTAAGCCGGACGCAGTGGTTCTGGTGGCTACGGTCAGGGCCCTTAAGTACAACGGCGGCGTGCCCAAGGACCAGCTGTCAGCTGAGAATCTGGAAGCCCTTGAAAATGGCATTGTGAATCTGGAGAAGCACATTGAGAACCTCCAGAAGTTCGGCGTGCCTGTGGTGGTTACTCTCAATTCCTTCATATCCGATACCGAGGCAGAATATGCTTATATCAAGAAGTTCTGCGAAGACAGGGGATGCGAGTTCGCTCTGTCCGAGGTATGGGCAAAGGGCGGCGAGGGCGGCATTGCCCTGGCTGAAAAGGTAATGGAGACACTGGAGAACAAGCCAACCCAGTACCATGTACTCTATCCGGATGAGATGAGCCTTAAGGATAAGATTAACACCATTGCAAAAGAGATTTACGGAGCAGACGGCGCTTCCTTTGCACCGGCCGCTGCCAAGGCGTTAAAGCGCATTGAGGATATGGGCTTTGGAAACCTGCCGGTGTGTATGGCCAAGACCCAGTATTCCCTGTCGGACGACCAGACCAAGTTAGGGCGGCCCGCGGGCTTTACCATCAATGTAAGGGATGCCTATGTATCAGCAGGCGCCGGCTTCGTGGTGGCGCTTACAGGTTCCATCATGACCATGCCGGGACTTCCGAAGAAACCGGCGGCAGACAGCATTGATGTGGACGAGAACGGTAAGATTACCGGACTTTTCTAGGAAATGGGCCTGGCCCGGCGCATCCGAAAAAGGAGCGCCGGGCCAGGATATATTTTGGCATAATATAAGTTGCACGAAAAAGAAATGAGGTATTGATATGATACTTAGAACCTGGTTGAATGAGCTGGATTATGAACTTGTCAGAGGAAGCCTGGATGTGGAGGTCACAGAGGTGGTCTACGACTCCAGAAAGGCAGTGCCCGGCGCTGTGTTTGTGTGTATGGCGGGAACCAGGGGGGATTCCCACCGGTTTGTACCGGATGTGCTGCGCGCTGGCGTCCGCGTCCTTGTGACGGAGCGGGACATTGAGGAGGAATTGGCTGCCTCAGGACTTACAGAGGATGAGATGGGCCGGGTGACAATACTTAAGACAGCAGAGGCCAGGAGAAGCCTGGCTCTTCTCTCGGCGGCCAGGTTCGGTTATCCTGCGTCCAAAATGATTACCATTGGCGTGACGGGAACAAAGGGAAAGACCACCACCACCCATATGATAAAAGCCATTCTTGAAGCAGCAGGAAAAAAGGTGGGGATGATAGGCACCACAGGCACGGTGATCAATGGACAGGTGACCCCTACCATGAACACCACGCCGGAATCCTATGAACTGCACCAGTCCTTTGCGAAAATGGCGGAGGCAGGCTGCCAGTATATGATTATGGAGGTGTCCTCCCAGGGAATCAAGATGCACCGGGTGGACGGTCTCGCCTTTGACTACGGCATTTTCACCAATATATCCCCGGACCACATCGGGCCGGATGAGCACGCTGATTTTGCGGAATATCTCTGCTGCAAATCACGTCTTTTGAGCATGTGCAGGATAGGGCTGGTAAACTTAAACGACGGGCGTTTTAAAGAAATCGTAAAGGACGCGTCCTGCCGGCTTTATACGTACCGCGTAAAGGAGGACGGGGAGACGAAGGCAGACTTTGAAGCCTCAAACGTCCGGTATGTGTCCCGGCCGGATTTTGTGGGCACGGAGTTTGATGTCACAGGGAACATGGACATGGATGTCCGTCTGGGAATTCCCGGCCTGTTCAACGTGGACAATGCCCTGGCAGCCCTGTGCGTATGCTCCTTCCTGGGACTTCCAAAAGATAGGATTGTCCACGCCCTGGAGCACATACGTGTCAATGGACGTATGGAAATCGTCCACACCTCGTCCAGGTGTACGGTCCTGGTAGACTACGCCCACAATGCGGTAAGCATGGAGAGCCTTCTTACCACCCTGCGCCAGTATCATCCCAGGCGGCTGGTGGTGGTATTTGGATGCGGCGGCAACCGTTCCAAGGACAGACGCTATTCCATGGGTGAGATTGGAGGAAGGCTGGCCGATTTAAGCATTATCACGGCAGACAACTCCAGGTATGAAAAGGTGGAGGACATCATGGCGGATATCCGGGGAAGCATAGAAAAAACAGGAGGGGACTTTGTTGAAATTCCTGACAGAAGGGACGCAATCCGCCGCAGCATCCTTCATGCGCAGCCAGGGGATATGATAGCTGTCATCGGCAAAGGACATGAGGACTATCAGGAGATCAACGGCGTGCGCCATCATTTCCTGGACAGGGAAGTCATTGAAGAAACCATAAAAGAGTTGGGAGACGAGACACAGTATGACAGGAATAACGGTTAAGGAACTGCTTGAAGCCACAGGAGGAAACCTGCTCCATGGCCAGGAGGATCAGCATGCAAAACACATCAGCCTGGATTCCAGAAAAATGGAGGGGGATGACCTGTTTGTGCCCATAGTGGGTGAGCGGGTGGACGCCCACCGCTTTCTCTGCCAGGCAATTGCCAGCGGGGCGGCCGTGGTATTTACCAGCGAACATCACTGCGGGGAGGAGGTTAAAGCCTGTGTCCGGCAGCAGTGCGGGGAAAACAGGGAGCAGGAGAGGAAAGCACTTCAGGCAGCATGGATTGAGGTGTCTGACACGAAGAAGGCCCTTCAGGACCTGGGGAGTTTTTGCAGGAAACGCCTGAGTCTTCCCCTGGTGGGAATCACGGGAAGCGTGGGAAAGACCACTACCAGGGAAATGATAGCGGAGGCCCTGAGCGCCGGATTCAAGGTCTATAAGACACCGGGCAACAGCAACAGCCAGGTGGGGGTGCCCATTACCATTGCGGAAATCCCGCAGTCTGCTGAGATTGGCGTCATTGAGCTGGGAATGAGCGAACCCGGGGAGATGGAGCGTATTGCCAGGGTGGCCAGGGTGGACTGTGCCGTCATGACCAACATAGGAATAGCCCACATCGAACAGCTGGGATCACAGGAATGCATTCTGGAGGAAAAGCTCCATATCCAGGAGGGAATGCCGCCAGAGGGCATATTGTTCTTAAACGGCGACGACCCTCTTCTGGCCTCAGTGGTTCCGAAGGAGGGCAGGAAGAAGGTGCTGTACGGACTGGGCAGGGACTGTGACTACAGGGCAGAGGACCTGCACCTGGAAGAGGGGTATCCCGTGTTCACGGCGGTTCACGGTGACTGCAGGGTCCGGGTGCGCCTTAAGGTTATGGGAAGCCACATGGTGAGCAATGCCATGGCGGCCCTGGCAGTGGCGGATACATACGGGCTTTCCATGGAGAAGGCGGCACTGGCCCTGGGACAGTTTAAGGGCTACAAGGGACGCCAGCAGATATTTGAATGGGGCGGCGTCACTGTCATTGACGACAGCTACAATGCCAGCCCGGTGTCCATGAAGGCCGGACTGGAGGTGCTGGACAGCGTGAAGGGAGAACGAAAGATTGCGGTTTTGGCCGACATGAAGGAGCTGGGTCCGGATACGGAAAGGTTCCATGCCGAAATAGGCGCCTACATAGGAGAACATCCACTGGACATGGTTCTTTTGCTTGGAGAGCTGGCAGCCTGCATCGGCAGCGGAATGGATGCAGCCCGCGCAGCGACGCCTCATATTAAAATAGACAGTCTGGCCCAGGCAGAAAAGTGGCTGGACGAAAACATCAGGGAGGGCGACTGCATTCTTTTTAAAGGCTCCAACAGCATGAAGCTGTCCGAGGCAGTAAAGCATCTGAAGGAAACCAGGTCATGATTCTATCTGAGTGCTTATATCTTTCCCTCATTTTGGGAAGAATGTACGATATGGACAGAAATGTCACAGAAAGTACATTCTGAATGAGATAAGGAGAAACATTGTGATGCAGCAGAAAGATGATAAAAAGATTCTCTGGCATACCCTGGCTTTTATGGCTTTTTCAACGGTCTGGGGATTTGGGAATGTGATAAACGGATTTTCGGAATACGGCGGATTAAAGGCCATTGTATCCTGGATTCTTATATTTGCCATTTATTTTGTGCCCTATGCCCTGATGGTGGGAGAGCTGGGATCCACCTTCAAGCATGCCGGAGGCGGGGTCAGCTCCTGGATTCATGAGACCATAGGGCCCAAGATGGCTTACTACGCAGGCTGGACCTACTGGGTGGTCCACATGCCCTATATATCCCAGAAGCCGAATTCCACTGTGATTGCAGCCAGTTGGGCCCTGTTCCAGGACAAGAGGGCCAGCGGCATGAACACCACGGTGATGCAGATTCTGTGCCTGGTCATTTTCCTGTTTGCCATGTATCTGTCCGGCAAGGGGATGGGGGTGCTAAAGAGGCTTGCCACATTGGCAGGTTCCGCCATGTTCATCATGTCCATGCTGTTCATTGTCATGATGGTGGCTGCTCCGGCCCTGACAGACGGTGCCTTCTTGGCCATTGACTGGTCCCCTTCGTCCTTTATACCGGATTTTAACGCCAATTTTTTTCTGAGCCTTTCCATCCTGGTTTTTGCGGTGGGAGGATGTGAGAAGATTTCCCCCTATGTAAATAAGATGAAGGATCCTTCCAGGGATTTTGCAAAGGGCATGGTAGCCCTGGCAGCCATGGTGGCCGTGACCGCCATCCTGGGCACCATTGCCCTGGGCATGATGTTTGACTCCAATCATATTCCCCAGGACCTGATGACCAACGGAGCCTACTACGCGTTCCAGAAGCTGGGTGAATATTACCATGCGGGGAATTTCTTTGTGGTGGTATACGCGCTGACCAATCTGATTGGACAGTTTTCCGTTATGGTCCTGTCCGTGGACGCGCCCCTCAGAATGCTTTTGGACAGTGCGGATTCCCGCTTCATCCCCGGCAAGATGTTTGAGAAAAATGAACACGGCACCTATGTGAACGGACACAGGCTGGTGACGCTCATTGTCTGTGTGCTGATTGTGGTCCCTGCCTTTGGCATCAGGAACGTGGACGCTCTGGTGCGCTGGCTGGTCAAGGTAAACTCGGTGTGCATGCCCCTGCGATATCTGTGGGTCTTTGTGGCATACATTGCCTTAAAAAAGGCCGGGGATGCGTTCTGCGGCGAGTACAGGTTTGTGAAGGGGAAAACAGCAGGCATCCTGGTGGGCGGCTGGTGCTTTCTATTCACGGCCTTTGCATGCCTGACAGGTATTTACTCAGAGGATCCCTTCCAGCTGGCTCTGAATATCGTGACTCCCTTTGTGCTGGTAGGACTTGGGTTCATTATGCCATGGATGGCAGCAAAGGAGAAAAAAAGTTAAGCTTCCCGCATTGCCGTGGCGATGTCTTTATGGTACAGTAGAGGAGAAATAAGAGACAAAGGAGATATCATATGAATATAGACAGAGAAGACTGCTTAAGCACAGCCAAAGAACTCATCGGTTTTCTTGAAAAAAGCCCCACCTGCTTCCACGCGGTACAGTCCATTGCGGACTGTCTTGAGGAGGCGGGCTTCACACAGCTTCATGAGGGAGAAAAGTGGGAACTCACAGAGGGCGGCTCCTACTATGTGACCAGGAACGGTTCATCCATTGTGTCCTTTAAGGTGCCGGGAAAGGCATTTTCCGGTTTCCAGATCATGGCCAGCCACAGTGATTCCCCCTCCTTTAAAATCAAGGAAAATCCGGAGATGGAGGCAGAGAACCACTATGTGAAGCTGAACGTGGAGAAATACGGCGGTATGCTGTGCGCTCCCTGGTTTGACCGTCCCCTTTCCGTGGCAGGCCGTCTGGCAGTGAAGGAGGGAAACCGCATTGCCACAAAGCTGGTAAAGGTGGACCGCGATCTGCTTATGATACCAAACCTGGCCATTCATTTTAACCGTGAGGTCAATGAGGGCTATCAGTATAATGCCCAGGTAGACATGCTGCCCTTATACGGCGGTGCGGACGCAAAGGGAACCTTTATGGAGACTGTGGCTGAGAGCGCAGGGGTCAAAAAGGAGGATATCCTGGGACACGATCTCTATCTCTACAACCGTGTGCCCGGAAGTATCTGGGGGGCCGGCGGGGAGTTCTTATCCTGCGGCCATTTAGACGACCTGCAGTGCGCATTTTCCACCTTGAAGGGATTCTTGGAGGGCGGTCATCCGGAGTGTGTAAGTGTTCACGCGGTATTTGACAATGAGGAGATAGGCAGCCTGACCAAGCAGGGAGCTGACTCCACCTTCCTGGAGGATGTGCTGAGGCGGATTAACAGCGCCATGGGAAGAAGCGAGGAGGAGTATTTGATGGCCATTGCCTCCAGCTTCATGGTCTCCGCTGACAATGCCCACGCAGCCCACCCCAATCATGGAGACAAATCAGATCCCGTAAACCGTCCCTATATGAATGAGGGAATCGTCATCAAATACAGCACAAAGTATGCCACAGACGGACTTTCAGCTGCCGTGTTCAGGGCACTGTGCCAGGAAGAGGGAGTACCCTGCCAGGCATTTACCAACCGTTCCGACAAGGCAGGAGGCTCCACTCTGGGAAATATTTCCAACAGTCATGTGGCTGTGAACACAGTAGACATCGGACTGCCCCAGCTGTCCATGCATTCCCCCTACGAGACAGTGGGAATCAAGGATACCTGTTATCTGATTCGGGCCGCAAGGAGGTTCTACAGCACCTCTATGAAGGCCATGGGTTCCGGGAGCTACGAAGTGCGGTAATGAATGCAGAAAAACAATAAAGGGCAGGCCCTGGCCTGTCCCACGGATACCCAGCCACAGACCTGAGAGGAAAAAGCGCCTCAGGGTATTATGGCTGGGTATTTGCTGGAACTATGAGAGAAAGAGGAACGTAAGATATGTTTTCCAGAAAACAAATGATAAAACTTCTGACCCCCCTTATTGTGGAACAAATCATGGCAGTGCTGGTGGGAATGGTGGACGTGGTGATGGTGGCCGCAGTGGGGGAATCCGCGGTCTCCGGCGTTTCCCTGGTGGATTCCATCAGCGTCTTAATCATACAAATCATGGGAGCCCTGGCTACCGGAGGCGCCGTTATTTCGGCCCAGTACCTGGGCAAGGAGCAGCCCAGGGATGCCAGAAAGGCAGCCGGGCAGCTGGTCCTGGTGACCTTGCTTCTCTCAGTCATCATTGCCGGGACAGCTCTTGCAGGGGGACGCCACCTGCTGGGGGGTATATTTGGAAAAGTGGAACAGGACGTAATGGACAACGCCCAGACCTATTTCTGGATCACAGCCCTGTCATATCCCTTTATCGGACTCTACAATGCCTGCGCAGCCCTGTTCCGTTCCATGGGCAACTCAAAGGTATCCATGATGACTTCCTTTGTCATGAATATGATTAACATTATAGGAAATGCAATCTGCGTGTTCGGCCTTAAGATGGGTGTGGCCGGAGTGGCCTGGCCCACCCTCATAAGCCGTGTGACAGCAGCCTTTATGATGTTTGTCCTTATACAGAACCGGAACAATACCATTCGTCTCAACAGCTGGAAGTTCCTGATTCCGGACCGCCATATGATAAAGAATATCCTGTCCATCGGAATTCCCAACGGGCTGGAAAACGGCATGTTCCAGTTTGGCAAGATATTCCTTCAGAGTCTTGTCTCCTCCCTTGGCACAGTATCCATAGCCAGCTTTGCCGTGGCCAGTAACCTGGTGACCGTGCTCTATCTTCCGGGAAATGCCATCGGTTTAGGACTGGTGACCATAGTGGGCCAATGCGTTGGCGCAGGCCGTCTGAAGGAAGCCAAGAGCGACACAAAATCCCTTATTATGGTGGTCTATGGAATCCTGGCCGTATTCAGCACAGCCATGGTCATCTGGTCCGGTCCGCTGGTGGGAATCTATCATCTGTCCCCCCAGGCAGCCCTTATGGCCCGTGAGCTGATCCTGATCCACAGCATAGCCATGGTTATATGGCCCCTGGCCTTCACCATTCCCCATGCCCTGAGGGCCTCCTTGGACGCCAAATTCACCATGGCAGTGTCCGTATTCTCCATGTGGGTATTCCGTATCGGGTTTGCATACCTCTTTGTATACATATTCGACCTGGGACTTTCCGGGGTATGGTACGGCATGTTCATTGACTGGATATTCAGGGCATTGATGTTTTCGGGAAGGTTTAAGGGGTTTGAGAGGAGAGCGGGGGTTGTGGAGTGAGAGGATTGGGAGTGGGAGGCTGCGGGAGGCGGTGGAATCGCGTCCGTGGAAGCAAGGGGGAGTGTAAATTATAAAATATTAAATAAATTATAAAATATTGAATAGGGCTTGACAGTTGTTGATTGTTATGTAACAATGGTTGTATAACATTTGTAACATATCGGATGTGGTGCAACTGATGGGATGCATGTGATGGTACATGTGTAAAGCTGCTGATATAATATGACAATGAGCGAGGTAAGCCGATGCCGCCTAAAGCGAAGATTACGAAAGAGATGATTCTGAATACGGTTCTGGAGATTACAAGAGAGGCAGGATTTGAGTCTGTTAATGCCAGAAGTATTTCAGGCAGATTACAATGTTCCACGCGGCCTATTTTTACATGTTATGAGAACATGGAGGAATTAAGAAAGGAATTTCTTGACTTTGCATATGAGTTTTACAGTCAGTATGTGGAGAGTTACAGCAGTTCGGAACACATAAATCCATGTCTGGTTCTGCCGCTTTCGTACATTGAGTTTGCGAGAGAGGAGACGAATTTGTTCAGGCTGTTGTTTATAAACCATATGGATTTGAGTATGGCGGAGCCAAAGGATTTTTATATGGAGGCAGGCAACGGGGAGAGGGAAAGGGTATTTTCTGATACCATTGGAATCGAGCCGGAGCGGGCAAAGGCAATCTTTATAGATTTATTTCTTTATTCCCACGGCATAGCGGTTTTAGCAGCGGCGCAAAAAATAACACTGGACAGAAGCCATATAGAAAAAATGGCTGCAAACATGCTGACAGCTCTCATAAGACAGGAAAAACCGGACTGGACCTTATCCGTTAGCGGTATAACCGAATCAATATAACATAGGGGTGCGATATGAAGACAAATCCATACATCATTGATTATTATAATAACTATGACGAGGACAGCCGGCTGAGCCCAAGGCATGGGACCGTGGAATTTCTTACAACCATGCGCTACATAGAAAAATACATAAAACCCGGCAGCCGTGTTCTTGAAATCGGAGCAGGAACCGGCCGGTATTCCCATACGCTGGCGCGTCTGGGATATACGGTTGACGCAGTAGAACTGGTCCCCCATAACATAGAAGTATTTTGCAGGCATATGCTGCCGGCAGAACATGTAACAATTACCCAGGGCAATGCGCTGGACTTATCAGCCTTTTCGGACAACCAATACGACATCACACTGCTGTTAGGGCCCTTATACCATCTATACACAAAAAAAGACAAGCGCCAGGCGCTGGGCGAGGCCATCCGCGTCACAAAACAGGGCGGCATCATCTTTGCAGCATACGTCATATCCGACGGCTGTCTTCTGGACGAAGGATTCAACCGCGGCAATATCAATGCAGCCGAATACATAAAAAACGGCCTGCTGGACCCCGAAACATTCGCCGCCAAATCCGAGCCCAAAGATCTGTTTGAACTTGTGCGTAAAGAAGACATCGACGATTTGATGTCCATATTCCCGACAACACGCCTGCATTACGCAGCAGCAGACGGCTGTGCGCTGCTCATCCGGGAAGCAATCGACAAAATGGATGATGAAACATTCCAATTATACTTAAAATACCACTATGCCACCTGCGAACGCAAAGACCTGACAGGCATCACCAGCCATGCAATTGACATATTCCAAAAACAAACCACTCACCCCAAAACAAGCCCTAAAACAAGCCAGTCCCAATAAGGAATACTCCCAGCGAGCAGTATCTTTCACTCCCTTGGCGGGGAAGAACCAGCAAACGTCAAAAGAGCAGTGGGTGAGAGGGAGGCGGACGGGGGCGGGAGTGAATTTGGAGCGGTTCGCAGGGACTTAGGCGGCGGGGCGGGCCAGAGGGGAGGTTGCGCAGGGCGCTCAACGCCCGGAGCAAAGTGAACACGGAGCAGAACTCATCAAGAGTTCTGCGCAGTTTTCGCGATCCTCCCCTCTGGCCCGCCCCGGCGTCTTAGTCCCTGCCGCCGCGAAAACCATCAATCCCGCCCCCGTCCGTCTCCCTCTCACGGACGCGATCCCCCATCCCCGTATGCGTCCCCTTCCCCCATTTGCATTTTATTCAATTCTCATGTATAATAACCAAGTACAAAATAACAAGACAGACAGGTGACGTAAGTGGCGCATAGATATGCCAGTATTATCATAGATATTTCCCATGAAAATGTGGACAGGACATTCCAGTACAGGATACCGGAGGAGCTTCAGGGAAAGATTCAGGTGGGGCAGCAGGTCCGCATACCCTTTGGGCAGGGAAACAGACAGCGCAGGGGCTATGTGGTGGATCTGACGGACCAGGCCCAGATAGATGTCCATAAACTAAAAGATGTGGCTGGGATTGTGCAGGGAAGCGTGGCTGCGGAGTCCCAGCTTATTTGGCTGGCCTGGTGGATGAAGGAGCGGTATGGCTCCACCATGAATCAGGCGTTAAAAACAGTCCTGCCTGTAAAACAAAAGGTCAGGGAGGCTCCCAAGCGGAGAATCCGTACCCTGGTGGACAGGGGTGTGCTTAAAGAACTGGCGGAGGAAGCCGGGAGAAAGAAGCATAAGGCAAAGCTGCGGCTTTTAGAGGCGCTGCTTCTGACAAGCGCTATTCCGTATGAGGAGGCTATGAACCGGCTGAACCTTACGCCGTCAGCCATCAAGCCTCTTTTGGAGGCCGGCGTCATTGCCGTGGAGGTGGTGGAAAGGTACCGGAATCCCCTGGAGGAAATGAAGCAGCTTATGGGCAGCCGGGAGAGGAACCAGGCTGTTTCGGATGAGCGGGAATCAGGACTGTGGGGCGCCCCCCCTGAACTGAATCCGTTCCAACGGGAGATCGCGGATGCTGTCATAGGGGAATACGACCGGGGAATCCGGCGTACCTATTTGCTTCACGGGGTGACGGGAAGCGGTAAGACGGAAGTTTACATGGAGCTCATTGCCCATGTGCTGTCGGCGGGACGTCAGGTGATTGTGCTGATTCCGGAGATTTCACTTACCTGGCAGACCGTGATGCGGTTTTACAGCCGTTTTGGCAACCGGGTATCGGTTATGAATTCCCGGATGTCTGCCGGGGAACGGTACGACCAGTATGAACGGGCCAGGACAGGCGATATTGACATTGTCATTGGTCCGCGTTCCGCCCTTTTTGCCCCCTTTGAAAACCTGGGGCTTATCATCATTGACGAGGAGCATGAAAATGCTTATAAAAGCGAACTGTCCCCGCGTTATGATGCCAGGGAGGCGGCCGCAAAGCGGGCCCAGATGAACGAAGCCTCACTTGTGCTGGGGTCAGCCACCCCATCCCTGGAATCCTACACAAGGGCTATAAGGGGAGAGTATGGGCTTTTTACCCTGAAGGAGAGGGCAAAGGAGGATGCCTGCCTTCCCCTGGTTGAGATCGTGGATTTGCGGGAAGAATTAAAGGAGGGGAACCGCTCTATTTTCAGCAGGCGCCTTAAGGCTCTGATAGAGGAACGGCTGGAGAAAAGAGAGCAGGTCATGCTGTTTATCAACCGCAGGGGCTATGCCAATTTTGTGTCCTGCCGTTCCTGCGGCGAGGCCGTCAGATGCCCTCACTGCGACGTGACCTTGACACTGCACCGGGATGGGCGCATGATGTGCCATTACTGCGGCTACTCCATTCCCCAGCCCAAGAAATGTCCTGTCTGCGGCTCCCCGTATATTGCGCCTTTTGGCACCGGGACCCAGAAAATTGAGGCAATGGCGGCAGAGCTTTTCCCCAAGGCCAGGATTCTCAGGATGGATTTGGATACCACCTCAAAAAAGGGAGGCCATCAGGAGATTCTTTCTTCCTTTGCCAGGGGAGAGGCGGATATACTCATAGGCACCCAGATGATTGTCAAGGGCCATGATTTTTCAAAGGTGACCCTGGTGGGGGCCCTGGCAGCGGATTTATCCCTTTATGCCTCGGACTACAGGTGCGGGGAGCAGACCTTTGCCCTTCTGACCCAGGCAGCCGGACGGGCGGGAAGAGGGCAGCTGGCCGGAAATGTGGTGATACAGACCTATCAGCCGGATCATTACAGCATACGCACCGCGGCCACCCAGGATTATGAGAGCTTTTACAGCCAGGAGATGGCTTACAGAAGGCTGCTGGGTTATCCTCCGGCAGTGGCCCTGCTCACCGTGCAGATGGCGTGTCCTGCAGAAGGGACCCTGGCGCAGACAGCGGATCTGGCGGCAGGGTGGGTGCAGCAGTGGGCGGACCGCATGGAGCGGGAAAAAGTACAGGGATACAAGTCTTTCCGGCTCATAGGACCGGTCAATGCAGCGGTATACAAAGTTAATGATATTTATAGAAAAATTTTATATATTAAGCATGAAAATTATGATATACTGATACAGATTAGGAAAATGACGGAAGAGGGCCTGAAGGGGTTAGAAGGCCGTGATGGACTGACTGTGCAGTACGATTTAACATGATGAAGGAGATTGAAAAGAGATGGCAGTTCGGCAGATAAGAATTATGGGAGACGAAATTTTGACAAAGAAGTGTAAGCCCGTGAAAGCGATGAATGACCGCACCATGGAGCTGATAGAAGATATGTTTGAGACCATGTACCAGGCCAACGGATGCGGTCTGGCCGCCCCGCAGGTGGGGGTGCTGAAGCAGATTGTAACCATTGATGTGGACGACGGGAACCAGTATGTCCTGATTAACCCTGAAATCACAGCCACCGACGGCAGCCAGACAGGCTACGAGGGATGCTTAAGCCTGCCGGGCAAGTCGGGCATCGTTACCCGCCCAAACTACGTGAAGGTGAAGGCGCTTAATGAAAATATGGAGCCCTATGAGCTGGAAGGCGAGGGGCTGCTGGCAAGAGCCATCTGCCATGAATGCGCCCATCTGGAAGGACAGATGTATGTGGAGCTGGTGGAAGGCGAACTGGTGGATACGGCTGCGGACGAGGAAGAAATCGTAGAATAGGAGTGTAGTTTATGCGCATTGTATTTATGGGAACACCGGATTTCTCCGTGCCTGCCCTTAAGGCCCTGGTGGAAGCCGGTCATCAGGTAATTGCAGTGGTCACCCAGCCTGATAAGCCAAAGGGCAGGGGAAAGGAAGTCCAGATGACACCTGTGAAAATACAGGCCATGGAATACGGCATTCCGGTGTACCAGCCGGCGAAGGTGCGGGAAGCCTCCTTTGTGGAGGTCCTAAAGGGACTGGAAGCGGATGTGTATGTGGTCATAGCCTTTGGCCAGATTCTTCCAAAGGCAGTGCTGGAGCTTCCGAAGTACGGCTGCATCAACATCCACGCGTCCCTGCTTCCCAAGTACAGGGGCGCCGCACCCATCCAGTGGTGTGTCATAGACGGCGAAAGGGAGACCGGCATCACCACCATGATGATGGATGTGGGCCTGGATACAGGTGACATGCTGGAAAAGGCGGTAATCCCCATAGAGGAAAAGGAGACCGGCGGCAGCCTCCATGACAAGCTTTCCATGGCTGGCGGAGATTTGATTTTATCCACCCTTAAGAAGCTGGAGGAAGGCACTCTGGTCCGCACGCCCCAGACAGATGAGGGCACCTGCTATGCAAAGATGCTGACAAAGTCCCTTGGGGACATTGACTGGAATCAGGGCGCCGTGTCCATCGAACGCCTGATTCGCGGCTTAAATCCGTGGCCCAGTGCATATACCATGTGGAATGGGAAGACAATAAAGATATGGGCGGCAGATGTGATTGCAGGCCGGGTGGCGGCAGATTTTCTGTCCGAATCAGGTGTTCCCGCAGAAACGGAGACTGCTCCCGGCACGGTAGTGTGTTCGGATAAGCGGGGACTGGTGGTCTGCACCGGCGGCGGCCTGCTGTCCATCAGGGAGCTTCAGATGGAAGGAAAAAAACGCATGGATACCCCAGCATTTCTCCGCGGATATCCCATCCCGGCGGGGGACGTGTTTGTAAAGAAAGAGAGTGATTGATGATGTTTTACCCTATGTTTTATTTTGACCCAACCTATGTACTGATATTGATCGGCGTAGTCATATCCATGGCAGCCTCTGCCAAGCTTAACTCCACGTATCAGCGCTACAGCGCTGTCAGGAGCATGTGCGGCATGACAGGCGCGGATGCAGCTAAAAGGCTTCTCGCCAATCAGGGAATCTATGATGTGACCGTGCGCCGGGTACCGGGCAACCTGACAGACCATTACGACCCCAGAAGCAAGACCGTAAACCTGTCCGACGCAGTGTATAATTCCACATCCATTGCAGCCATCGGAGTGGCGGCACATGAGTGCGGCCATGCCATGCAGGATGCCAATGATTACTCGCCCTTAAGGATACGCGCGGCCCTGGTGCCGGCGGCTAATCTGGGATCCCAGCTTTGTTGGCCCCTGATTATCATTGGACTTTTACTGGGGGGAAGCTCTGTCCTGTTGAATCTGGGCATCCTTTTGTTTTGCCTGGCAGTGCTGTTCCAGCTGGTGACCCTGCCTGTGGAGTACGATGCTTCCCACAGGGCTGTGACCCTTTTGGATTCCACCGGCATCCTGGCCGGACAGGAAGTGGGACAGACCAGAAAGGTCCTGAACGCAGCGGCCCTTACCTATGTGGCGGCAGCGGCTGCTTCCATCCTTCAGCTTCTTCGCCTGCTGATATTATTCGGCAACCGCAGGAATGATTAAGGCGCCGGGTACGGCAGATTTTATGGGGACTCATAAACAGACAGGCCCTGAGAGGAGAAAATTCAGATGGCAAAGACCTTAGACAGAGGACTGGAAAACCGGGAAATTGTCCTGGATATATTGACGGAGGTACTGGAACAGGGCGCTTTTGTCCACCTTGTACTGAACCAGGCCCTGCAGAAGTACCAGTACCTGGGCAAGGCGGACCGTTCCTTTATCACACGCGCTGTGGAAGGAACACTGGAATACCTGATACAGATTGACGAGGTCATAAACCGGTATTCCAAGACAAAGATAAACAAGATGAAGCCGTTCATCCGCAGTCTTCTGCGGATGAGCGTGTATCAGATATTATATATGGACCGCGTGCCTGATTCCGCTGTCTGCAATGAGGCGGTGAAGATGGCGGTGAAGCGTCATTTCTCCGGGCTTAAGGGTTTTGTGAACGGCGTGCTGCGGACCATTTCCAGGGAAAAGGAGAATCTGACCTTTGACACTCCCTCCCTGCGGTACAGTATTCCTGAGTGGATGTACGCCATGTGGGAAAAGGAATTTGGGAAAGAAAAGGCGGAGAAGATTGCCGCCTCTTTTCTTGAGGATAAGCCTACCTGGGTCAGGTGCAACCTGCACCGGGCAGACCGGGAGAGCATTCTGGCCTCCCTTAAGGCACAGGGGACATCGGTCAGGGAGCTGCCTTTCATGGAGTCCATGATAGCCATTGACGGGTACGATTATCTGGAGGGACTGGATGCCTTTAGGAAGGGCTGGATACAGGTACAGGATGTGACCTCTGCCTTTGTGGGGGAGATTGCGTCCCCTGAAAAAGACAGTTATATCATAGATGTGTGCGCTGCCCCCGGAGGTAAGAGTCTCCATCTGGCGGATAAGCTGGAGGGCACCGGCATGGTGGAGGCCAGGGATCTTACATACCAGAAGACAGCCCTGATTGAGGAAAATATGGTCCGCTGCGGCGTGACCAACATGAAGACCCTGGTGTGGGACGCGCTGGAGACAGATTTGTCAGCCATGGCAAAGGCAGACATTGTCATAGCGGACCTGCCCTGTTCCGGTCTGGGAATCATAGGGAGGAAGCCGGATATCAAGTACAACATGACGCCTGAGAAGCTTGAGGAGCTGGCAGGGCTTCAGCGGGAGATTCTGTCTGTTGTCTGGCAGTACGTAAAGCCGGGCGGTCTCCTCTGCTACAGCACCTGCACCATTGACAGGCTGGAAAACCAGGACAATGCGGCCTGGTTAAGGGATCGGTTCCCGCTTGTGCCGGTGGATTTGACGGACCGGTTCGGCGGACTGCCCCAGGAGCCCTCGTTAAAGGACGGATGGATTCAGTTCCTGCCGGGGGTGCATCCCTATGACGGGTTTTTCATCAGCGTATTCAGACATGCGGAGGATGAAACTGGCCCGGAGGGGATTTAGAGCGTGTTTTGGAAGGAGTTTTTATGCTGGATTTATTGGACTGCAACGGAAAGAAAGATATAAAATCCATGACACTGGAAGAAGTGACAGCACAGATGGCTGCCCTGGGAGAGAAATCTTTCAGGGCAAAACAGCTTTATGACTGGATGCATGTGAAGCTGGCAGAAGGATTTGACGATATGAGCAGCCTGTCCATACCGCTGAGGCAGAAGCTTAAGGAAAATTACAGCCTTACCTGTCTGAAGATGGTGGATGAGCGTGTTTCCCAGGTGGACGGCACCAGGAAGTATCTGTTTGGCCTGGAGGACGGTCATGTGATTGAGAGCGTGTGGATGCAGTACCATCACGGCAATTCCGTGTGTATTTCATCCCAGGTGGGCTGCCGCATGGGCTGCCGTTTCTGTGCGTCCACTCTGGACGGTCTGGAACGGAACCTGCGTCCCTCCGAGATGCTGGAGCAGATATACAGGATTCAGTCCATCACAGGGGAACGTGTTTCCAATGTAGTGGTCATGGGATCAGGGGAGCCTATGGATAACTATGACAATGTCATCCGTTTTTTGCGGCTGGTTTCCGATGAGAAGGGGCTGAATATAAGCCAGAGGAGTCTCACCATCTCCACCTGCGGAATTGTTCCGGGCATCCGTAAATTCGCGGAGGAGGGCCTGGCCGTAACCCTGGCGCTTTCCCTTCACGCGCCCAACGACGAAGTGAGAAAAACCCTTATGCCTGTGGCCAACAGCTATAAACTGCAGGATGTGCTGGAGGCCTGCCATTACTATTATGAAAAGACAGGCCGCCGCCTCACCTTTGAGTACAGCCTGGTCCGGGGCGTCAACGACAATCTGGATGAGGCCAGGGCTCTGGCGAAGCTTATCAAGGACCAGCACGGTCATGTGAACCTGATTCCGGTCAACCCCATCAAGGAGCGGGATTACGTCCAGTCAGGCCAGAAGGCCATACAGGATTTCAAAAATCTTCTTGAAAAAAACGGTATAAATGTTACTATTAGAAGAGAAATGGGCCGGGATATAGGCGGAGCCTGCGGCCAGCTGCGCAGAAGTTATAAGGAAGCTTCGGCAGTACCCCAATGCACGGAAGGAGAGGGATGACCATGGAAGCATATGCTTTGACAGACATTGGCCGGGTCAGAACCATGAACCAGGATTATATTTATTCCTCACCGGAAAAGGTGGGCTCCCTGCCCAACCTGTTTCTGGTGGCAGACGGCATGGGCGGCCACAGGGCCGGCGATTATGCCTCGCGGTTCGCGGTTGAGAATCTGGTGATATACATAAACAGGGCAGGGGACGGCTCTCCTGTCATGCAGCTGAAAAAGGGCATCGAGGCAGTGAATGGGATGCTGTATGAAGAATCACTAAAAAGGGAAGAACTGAAAGGGATGGGATGCACCCTGGTGGCCGGCGTGGTGGAGGACAATATCCTCTATGTGGCCAATGTGGGGGACAGCCGTCTCTATCTCATCCACGGTGATTCCATCCGTCAGGTCACCAGAGACCACTCCTATGTGGAGGAAATGGTGGCCATCGGACAGATGAGAAGAGGCAGCGAGGATTATAACAGGCGAAAGAACATCATCACCAGAGCTCTGGGAATCGGCAGGGAAGTGGAGCCGGATTTCTTTGAGGTGGATCTGGAGGGCGGGGATTATATTCTGCTCTGTTCCGATGGTCTCAGCAACATGCTGGAGGACCAGTCCATGTATGAAATCATCACAGGAGAGGGAAGCCTTAAGGAAAAGGCAGCCCTTCTTATAGAGGAAGCCAACCGTCAGGGAGGCATTGATAACATTGCGGTGGTACTTGTAAGTCCGTCAGGAAGGGAGGCAGGCGTATGTTAACTCCCGGAACATATCTCCAGAACCGGTATGAGATTCTGGAGCGGATTGGATCAGGCGGCATGTCTGTGGTGTATAAGGCACGTTGTCATACCCTGGACCGTCTGGTGGCCATCAAGGTATTAAAAGAGGAATTTGCCTTTGACGAGAATTTTGTAAGTAAGTTTAAGATGGAGGCCCAGTCGGCGGCGCGCCTGTCCCATCCCAATATTGTAAGTGTTTATGATGTAGTGGACGAGGATGTGTACCATTATATTGTGATGGAGCTGATTGAGGGCATCACCCTTAAGAATTATATAGAGAACAAGGGCTATCTGGAGAGTAAGGAAGCCATTGGAATCGCGCTTCAGGTGGGGCAGGGCATTGCGGCGGCCCATGAACAGCACATCATACACCGCGACATCAAGCCCCAGAACATGATTATATCCAGGGACGGCAAGGTGAAGGTGGCTGACTTTGGCATTGCCAGGGCCGTGTCCTCCCAGACCATGAACGCTACGGCCGTGGGTTCAGTCCACTATATTTCGCCGGAACAGGCCAGGGGAGGCTACTGCGACGAGCGCAGCGACATCTATTCCTTTGGTATTACCATGTATGAGATGGTAACCGGACGTGTGCCCTTTGAGGGGGATAACACGGTCACAGTGGCTCTGGCCCATCTGGAGGAACCGGTGACACCGCCCAGCCAGTACGTGCCGGACATGTCCCGCGCCATGGAGCAGATCATATTAAAATGTACCCAGAAACGTCCGGACCGCCGCTATGCCTGCGTGACGGATGTGATTGAGGACCTGCGGGCTGCCCTGATGGACCCGGACGCAGACATCTATGCCCGTAAGGACGGGGAAGAGGATGAGTTTGGCAAGACCAGGCCCATCACAAGGGATGAGCTCAACAGCATCCAGGAAGGCAGGAAGAGCTATCCCGAGGAAGCCCTGGAGGAACCGGAGGAGGAACAGCCCGGGCATCAAGACAGGAACCGGGCCAGGGAACCGCGCAAAAAAGAAGGCCGCATCCATACCAGGAAAAAGAATGAGGGGGATGATGTAAGTACCCAGTTTGAGCGCATCATAACGGCCTTTGGCATCGTGGCAGCCATCATTATCGTGGCGGTGGTGCTGTTTGTATTTTCGCGGCTCACCGGGATTTTCAGACAGGGCAGCAATAAGCCTACCACAGAGACCGTTTCCATGACCACCGAAGATTCCACCACCGTGGTGGATATCAATACGGAGGACCAGATAAATATGCCCAGCGTCCTGGGACTGCCCCAGGATATGGCCAGGGAAAAACTGAAGGAGAGCAGCCTTGTGATGGAAATCACAGGCAGCGAGTATTCGGATAACTATACGGAAGGCCAGGTCATGGGTCAGGATATCCTGGCAGGGACTGTGGTGAAGAAGTGGAGCACTGTGGGAGTGACCATCAGCAAGGGCAGCGACAAGGTAGACCTAAATGCCCTGGACCTGACTCAGATGACGGGTGAGGATGCCAGGCTACTGCTGGAGCAGAAAGGACTGGTTGTAGAAGTCAGAGAGGAGAACAGCGATACCGCCATAAAGGGCAATGTGATTCGTTTCAGCCCCCAGGTGGTGAAGGTAGGCGAGAGCGTCAGCCTCTATGTGAGCAAGGGATCACAGAACGTGGAGGGACGTGTTCCCAACCTTCAGGGACAGACTCCCACATCCGCGGATGCCCTTCTGGCGGGAGCAGGACTCTTGACAGGCAATGTAACCGTGGAAGCCAGTGATACGGTGGAGGAAGGCCTGATTATCAGCCAGTCGGAGCTGCCGGGTACCATACTTCCCCCAGGCACTGCGGTGGATTATGTGGTCAGCGGAGAGCCTGCACAGACCCAGGCGGCAGATGAACGCTATTACATCGGATCCATTGACGAGGCGTGCTCCTTAAGCAACTATATAGGACCGGCTTCCCAGACCAGCAGCGTGCGCGTGCTGATTCGCCTGAACCAGACCAATGATGAGGGAGCTTCCGTTTACACAACCCTTATGAGTCCAAGACTGGTTGTGGGCGCCCAGACCGTACCTGTGGTATTCCCCAGAATCAAGGGGGCGTACGGCGTGGACAGCGGCATGGTGGAAGTGGTGGATGCAGACAATTTAACAGTAATCAAGTCCTATCCGGTGGCATTTTTTCCGGTGGGATAAGAGGCGTATATGACAGGTAAGATAATCAAAGGAATTGCAGGCTTTTATTATATCAATGACGGAAGGAACCATGTGTACCAGTGTAAGGCAAAGGGCGTGTTCCGCAACCGTAAAATCAAACCCCTTGTGGGGGATAATGTGGAGTTTTCTGTATTGGACGAGGAGGAAAAGGAAGGCAATATTGACGTCATCCTTCCCCGATCCAACGTCCTCATCCGTCCGGCGGTGGCCAATGTGGACCAGGCCCTGGTGGTGTTCGCCATCACCCATCCGGAACCCAATCTGAATCTGCTGGACCGCTTTCTGGTGATGATGGGGATTCAGGGAGTACCGGTCACCATCTGTTTTAACAAGGTGGATCTGGGAGAGGCCGGGCTTGTGGATAAGTACCGCGCCATTTACGAGAGGGCAGGGTATGAAGTCCACTTTGTCAGCACCTACGAGGATACGGGGCTGGAGGAAATGAGAAAATTTCTCAGAGGAAAAACCTCGGTCCTGGCGGGACCTTCAGGTGTCGGAAAATCCTCACTGACTAACTGCATCCAGCCCCAGGCTGCCATGGAGACAGGGGATATCAGCCGCAAGATTGAGAGGGGACGCCATACCACCCGCCATTCTGAATTGTTTTATGTGGAAGAGAATACCTACATGATGGATACGCCGGGATTCAGCTCCATGTTTATCGACTGTCTGGAGCCGGGAGAACTGAAGGATTATTTTCCGGAGTTCGGGCCTTATGAGGAAGAATGCAAATTTCTGGGGTGCGTCCATGTGGGAGAGCGTGTCTGCGGTGTGAAGGAAGCCCTGAAACGGGGAGAACTGAGCCGCAGCCGCTATGACAATTACATCCTCATGTATGAGGACCTGAAAAATAAAAGGAGGTACTAGAGATGTATTACAAATTAGCGCCGTCTATTCTTGCGGCTGATTTTACCCGTCTGGGAGAACAGGTGAAGGAGGTGTACGGGGCGGGTGCTGAGTATCTCCATTTGGATGTGATGGACGGGGCCTTTGTGCCCAGCATCTCCTTCGGTATGCCGGTCATCAAGAGCTTGCGCCCATGTACCAGGGCTGTTTTTGACGTGCATATGATGGTGGAGGAGCCGGGACGCTACGTGGAGGATATGAAGAACTGCGGGGCGGATATCATAACAGTCCAGGCCGAGGCCTGCACGCATCTGGACCGTGTGGTGAACCAGATTAAGGAAGCCGGGCTGAAAGCCGGCGTGGCCTTAAATCCCGCCACACCGGTGCGTTCCCTGGAGTGTATCCTGGGGCAGCTGGATATGGTGCTTATCATGACCGTGAATCCTGGTTTCGGAGGACAGAAGTTTATCCCTTATACCCTTGACAAGGTACGCGAACTGAAGAATATGCTGAATGAGCAGGGACTGAAAACGGACATCCAGGTGGACGGCGGCGTAAACGCGGGAAATGTCCGGGAGATCATAGAGGCGGGGGCCAATATATTTGTGGCCGGCTCCGCTGTCTTTGGCCGGGACCCTTCTGCCAGAACCAGAGAATTCATGGATATTTTAAAGGAATATGAGAAATGAAGCGTTGTTTGATTATAACCGGCGGAAAACTGGACCTGTCCTTCGCCGGTTCTTTTTTGGGACAGGAAACCTTTGATAAAATCATTGCGGTGGACGCAGGGCTGGAGGCCGTGAAGGCCCTGGGACTGGAACCGGATATGATAGTAGGTGATTTTGACACGGTGAAGCCGGAGGTGCTGGCATATTACAGGAGGATGGAACACATTGTATGGGACACCCACCAGCCGGAAAAGGATGAGACAGACACGGAGCTGGCCCTCTTAAAGGCCCAGGCCACCGGGTGCACCGAGGTGGTGGTGCTGGGGGCCACCGGAGGACGCATGGACCATATGCTGGGCAATATCCATCTGCTATTTCCCTGCCTGCAAAAGGGAATGGAGGCATATATCCTGGACAGCCAGAACCGTATCTATCTCATTGACAAGGAACGGACGTTTAATAGGCGTGAGATCTGGGGAAAATATATCTCCTTCCTCCCTCTTACTGAGGAGGTCAGGGGCATTACCCTCACCGGTTTTAAATATCCTCTCCATGAAAAGGACATCGAGATAGGGACAAGTCTCTGCATCAGCAATGAACTTGTGGGGGAGGAAGGCGCCATTACCTTTACGGACGGGGTGCTGATTGTGGTGGAATCCCACGATTGACAACCCGGACAAAAGGATTTTTCTTCCACAGAACTGGACTGGCCAAAACTTCTCAAACTGGATATTTAAAACATTCCACTTTAGTGATACCATAGGTGGCATGAACGAATGCAGTTGTTCCGGTAAGAAATCTACAATATGAGGAGAGAATTTGTATGAAGACATCCAGTGCAGTGACAGCAGGCCACAGGGGCCTGGAAGACAGCCGTATATACAAGCTGGCCCTGACCGGCCTGTTTGCGGCATTATCCTATGTGGTATTTACATTTTTGCAGATTAAGATTACCCTTCCCGGAGGAGACGCCACCTCCATTCATCTGGGCAATGCGGTCTGCGTCCTGGGAGCCCTGATATTGGGAGGCTTTTACGGAGGATTAGGCGGGGCCCTGGGAATGACCATCGGAGATTTGTTTGACCCCATCTATGTGGTGTACGCGCCGAAAACCTTCCTGCTAAAGCTGTGTATCGGTCTGATAACCGGTCTGGTGGCTCACAAGATTGGCAGAATCAATGAGAGTTCTGACAAGAGGCATGTGTTCCGCTTTGTTGTGGCGGCCTCTGTCTGCGGTCTGCTGTTCAACGTGATATTTGATCCCTTGGTGGGATATTTTTACAAGCTGGCGATTCTGGGCAAACCGGCAGCGGATCTGGTGCTGGCATGGAACATTGCCTCCACCTCCATCAATGCGGTGACGTCTGCCGCTGCGGCGGTAGTCATCTACATGCTCCTTCGCAGTACACTTATAAGATCCGGACTCTTTGACCGGTTCAGATGACAGGAGATTTGACATGAGTGCTTACCGACAGAAAAAGATTGCCATGGTTAATGATTTATCCGGATACGGCCGCTGTTCTTTGACAGTGGCTATTCCCATTTTATCTGCGATGAAGGTCCAGTGCTGCCCCATCCCCACCTCCATTTTGTCCAACCACACAGGATTCCCGGTCTACTTCTTTGACGACTACACGGAGAAGATGGGGGAGTTTATTCACAAGTGGAAGGAGCTGGAGCTGACCTTTGACGGCATTGTCAGCGGTTTTTTGGGTTCCGAGGCGCAGATTGAGATTGTGATGGATGTTATACGGCAGTTCGGGCAGGAGGATACAAAGGTAATCATAGACCCGATTATGGGAGACCACGGGGAGACCTACGCCACCTATACGCCGGCCATGTGCAGCCGCATGAAGGAGCTGGTATCCATGGGTGATATTGTGACTCCTAATCTGACAGAGGCGTGTATCCTGACAGGACGGACCTACCGAAAGGATGGATGGAGCAGGAAAGAGCTGGGGCAGCTGGCCGGGGAAATCCAGGCCATGGGGCCGGAATGCGTGGTTATTACAGGTGTGAACCAGGGCGGCTATATTATGAATGTGGTGGCTGAGGGAGAGCGGACAGCTTTCCCCAGAACCAGGCGCGTGGGCCATGAGCGGCCGGGAACAGGGGATGTATTCTCCTCCGTGGTGTCGGCGGG
>ENA-ORML01000927-ORML01000927.1-human-gut-metagenome-genome-assembly--contig:-NODE-927-length-29447-cov-3.083288_pt1 | contig 29447 bp, 28 predicted proteins | sample MGYA00242103_ERZ508995 | MGnify/ENA primary metagenome ERZ508995 (study PRJEB26280, sample SAMEA2338702) | human gut metagenome | biome: human gut; feature: human-associated habitat; material: faeces... | reverse complement strand
GGAAAGAAGAAGCATCCGGCTCACCTTTGATCAGTTCTTTTCCTGAAAAGCTCATCAGAACCTTTCCGCTTGGAAGCGGAGCTGAGATGAAGGAATCATGCTTTTCAGCAGTAGTTCCTGTTAAAGGCTGGAACCAATGAGTATAATGGGTAGCTCCTTTTTCAATCGCCCAATCCTTCATTTCATTGGCGACGACTTCAGCCACATGGCTGTCAAGTTCTCCGCCTACGGAAATTGTCTGTTTCAATTCTTTGTAAATCTTTTTTGGGAGTCTTTCTTTCATGGTTGCATCGTCAAAAACGTCTGAACCAAAAATTTCTGCTACATCAATTTTTTTTGCCATTGATAATTCCTCTCCTCTATATTTTTTTGAATTATAAGTAAAAAAGGTGCTCTCCACGAATAGAGAACACCTTTGCCCGACTTCGTGTATAGATTAGCATACTTCGGCGGAAAAATAAATATTTTTTTGCAAAAAATTTGATTTTTGTTAATTTCTCATAATTCCGCCCGAAAGACCATTTAATTTTTCGTTAAATTTACAGGCTCGCCCATATAATAAAAGTTTTTGCAGGAAGTAAGGCGCACCGGGACAATTTCTCCAATCATCGAGGCGTCCCCTGCAAAATGGACCACCGTATTATTGCTCAGCCGCCCCGTAACCAGATGGTCATCCTGCCGGTTGATTTCTTCCACCAGCACATCCTGGACAGTCCCTTCATGGCGGCTGCACACTTTGGCCGCAATGCTCTGGACTTCCTCCAAAAGCCGGTTAAACCGGTCTTTAACCACTGCTTCCGGCACCTGATCTTCCATGACAGCCGCCGGAGTGCCGGTACGTTTGGAATAGATAAAGGTATAAGCGCTGTCATAGCCGACTTTGCGCACTACATCCATTGTTTCGAGGAAATCCTCCTCCGTCTCCCCCGGAAAACCGACAATAATATCCGTTGTCAGGGAGATGTCCGGGCAGGCGGCCCGCAATTTATCCACAAGCAAAAGGTAGTCTTCTTTTGTGTACCTGCGGTTCATTTTCTTTAAAATCTCCGTACTTCCGGACTGGAGAGGCAGATGGAGGTGACGGCAGATTTTTGGTTCCTCAGCCATAACCTGAATCAGTTCATCGGACAAATCCTTTGGATGGGACGTCATAAAGCGCACCCGGAGGAGTCCTTCAATCCGGCAGATCCGCCGGAGCAGTTCGGCGAAGCTCATCGGCGTTTCCAGATTTTTGCCGTAGGAGTTGACATTCTGCCCAAGGAGCATCACCTCAACGACACCGTCGGCCACCGCATCTTCAATCTCCCGGATAATATCTTCCGGCTGACGGCTCCGCTCCCGCCCCCGCACATAAGGCACGATACAATAGCTGCAGAAATTGTTGCAGCCAAACATGATATTAATGCCCGTTTTAAAAGAATACTTCCGGTCATTCGGCAAATCTTCAACAATCTGCTCCGTATCCTTCCATATATCAATAACCATCTGATTTTCTGTAATCCGCCGGTAAATAAGTTCGGCAAATTTGAAAATATTGTGGGTCCCAAAAATCAAATCCACATGGCGATAGCTTTTTTTCAGTTTTTCGACGACTTCCGGCTCCTGCATCATGCAGCCACAGAGGGCGATCAGCATAGAAGGATTTTTCTTTTTTATCTGTTTCATCTGCCCAAGACGGCCGTAAACTCTCAGGTTGGCATTTTCCCGGACAGTACATGTGTTATAAATAACAAAATCCGCCTTTTCTGAGTCAATCATCTCATATCCGATATTTTCCAGAATCCCTCTGAGCTTTTCCGAATCTCGGGCATTCATCTGACACCCGAAGGTTACCACCGAAGCCGTCAGCGGGCGGCCGAGCTTTGCTTTCTGTTCTTCCACCCACCGGCGGCACTGTCCCATATAATAATACTGGCGTTCAGCTTCCGTAAGATGTTCTGTCAACATAGTTCCCCCTGTATATTACGGCCGCACCTGGCCATTGCCGTAAATGATGTATTTTGTTGTTGTCAGTTCCTTAAGACCCATCGGTCCCCGGGCATGGAGTTTCTGGGTACTGATACCGATTTCCGCGCCAAAGCCGAATTCAAAGCCATCGGTAAACCGGGTTGAAGCATTGACATAAACCGCCGCGGCATCCACTTCATCGAGAAAACGGCGGGCATGTTCATAATCCTTTGTGATAATGGCTTCCGAATGTTTTGTATTGTATTTGTTAATGTGGGCGATGGCTTCATCGAGACTTTCAACAACCTTGGCGGAAAGTATGTAATCCAGGTATTCCTGTCCCCAGTCCTCTTCGGTTGCCGGAACAATCTGCCCGTTCAAACGACAGCAATTTTCATCGCCCCGGATTTCCACATTTTTCTTAAAGAGCCGTTCACAAATTGCAGGAAGCACCTGCTCCACAATATCTTTATGAATCAACAGGGATTCGCATGCGTTGCAAACGCCGGTCCGCTGAGTTTTTGCGTTATCGATGATATTTACAGCCATTTCGATATCGGCGGAATCATCCACATAAATATGACAGTTCCCCGTGCCTGTTTCAATCACCGGGACAGTGCTGTTCTCCACAACGGTCCGAATCAGCCCGGCGCCGCCCCGTGGAATGAGCACATCGAGATACTGGTTCATCTGCATAAGTTTCTTTGCAGTTTCCCTGTTTGTATCTTCCACAAGCTGAATGGCATCCGGCGTCACACCGCAGGCATGGAGCGTCCGGCGAATCATATCAACAATGGCTTTATTGGAATGGAGCGCATCGCTGCCGCCCTTTAATATAACAGCGTTGCTTGTCTTAAAACAAAGGCCGAAGGCATCGGCTGTGACATTTGGGCGGGACTCATAAATAATGCCGATAACTCCCAAAGGCACCCGCTTTTTGCCGATTTCAAGGCCGTTTGGCCGAATCTTTGCTTCGAGGATTTCTCCAATCGGGTCCTCCAAACCAATCAGGGACACCAGTCCTTCCGCCATGGAATGGATACGTTCTTTGCTCAGGGCGAGACGGTCCACAAGAGATTCGCTCATCCCCTTTTCCCGGGCAGCACGCACATCCTCTTCATTCGCCTTTAAAATCTCTTCACTTCCGGCAATAAGCCCGTCAGCCACTGCCTGGAGACATTCATTCTTTTTTGTTGCATTTAATCGGAGCAATTCTCTTTCGGCCTGTTTGGCCTGTATTCCCAACATTTCCAGTGTCATTTTTCATCCATCCTTTCTAAGATTCCTGTTTCAGTAACAATATAATCCAGGGAGCAGTCTGTCGCTTCCCTAGGTACCTGTTCTACAATCTGCCCGTCATAGGCTATCCCGCAGCTTACAAGGCGCCGTCCGGTCTTTTTTTCAGCCCGGTCCGCATCCCGTTTAAAAACAGCGGCAGACAGAAATCTGTCGTAATAACCGCCGCCATAGCCGAGACGGTAAAAGTTCTTATCAAAAGCCAGGCCGGGAACCAGAATAATTCCCCTCCGGCCTTCAGGCCGGACAGTATTCACCGGCGGGCACTCCGGCCCCGGCTCCCGGATTCCCATATATCCCGGAACAAGCTGTTCCATGGACTTTATATGATAAAATTCCATTTTCTCTTTTCCAACCACCTTCGGCAGGGCTAAAATCTTGCCGTCGGCAAGTACCTGCCGGTTAAAATGCCAGGTGTCCGCTTCACTTCGAAAACTGGCATAAGAAAAGATGATAGAAGCCTGCCGGTAAAATTCCTGAGCACAAAGCCTCTCGAATATCGCCCGGCTGGATTTTTGGATATTCTCCGGCTTCATTTCATTCCGGCGGCGGCTCATCTCCTTTCTTAAAGCTTTCTTTTCCAGAATTTTAGTTTCCATATTTTTCCTGATGTTTCTTCTTTAAGTCAACAATGGTTCCATCGGGTTTTTGAATCTTAATGGTATCGAGTTGGCCTTTAAGATTGTTCCGCACGGAGGCAAGAAAAGCTCCCCGGAGTTCTGCCTGCTCAATTTTTTCCTCCGGCGTCAATCCCTCCGGAGTTTTGGATTTTTTGTAAAGTTCATTAATCCGTGCAATATCTTTATCTGTCATCAATGCCGTTCCCCCTCAATATATCGTTTTAAATCAAAATCTTCATTTTTATGGGCCAAAAACAAGGTTCCTATCGGTTCGCCATAAACAATATCATGAATATGATGAAAGTCTTTTCCGTTGGCAATAATCATATCGCAGCCCGCATCGGTCGCAATCCGCGCCGCATCAATTTTTGTAACCATGCCGCCCGTGCCGAAATCGCTCCCGGCCCCCTTCGCCATATTATAGAGATTTTTGTCTATTTTCGGAACACACTCGATAAATCTGGCCTCCGGGTTTTTATTCGGATCATCTGTATATAAACCGTCAATATCCGACATGAGAATGAGCAAATCTGCGTTAATCAATGCGGCGACCACCGCCGACAATGTATCGTTATCGCCAAACTCAATCTCATCCGTGGAGACGGTATCGTTTTCATTTACAATAGGGATAACGCCCATCTTCAAAAGCTGATTAAAGGTGTTTTTGGCGTTAAATACGCTCTTTTCACGGATAATCGTATGCTTTGTCATCAAAATCTGGGAGCTGACCTGATGGTATTCATTAAACAAACGCTGATACAGCCCAATTAAAGCGCCCTGGCCAACCGAGGCGCAGGCCTGCTTCATGGGCAGCGTGGAGGGGCGTTCATTTAATCCAAGCACTCTTCTTCCGGCGCCGATGGCTCCCGAGGAAACAAGAACAACTTCCTTTCCCTGATTCCGCAAGTCGCATAAAATACGCACAAGCTGTTCCAGCTTAAATAAATCCATCAATCCGGTTTCTTCATGCACAAGGGAAGATGAACCGACCTTGACTACAATTCGTTTTTTTTGCTTCAAAGAAGCTCTGTCACACATGATGATTCCTCCACTTATCTTTTTTCTTCTGTCTTATTTTTTATCCCTTCATTCGGGCAATATGCTTTTCTTATGGCCTCGGCAATACGAAGCCCGTCCATGGCCGCAGACGTGATGCCGCCGGCGTATCCGGCGCCCTCGCCGCAGGGGTAAATACCTTCGATTTCTGACTGAAACTCCCTGTTCCGCTCCATGCGGACAGGGGAGGATGTCCGCGTTTCCACCCCGGATAAAATGGCATCTCCCCGGTTATAATTTTGTATTTTATGTCCAAAGGCTTCGATGCCCTCCTTCAGACTGTCGCAGACATACTTCGGCAGACATTGATTTAAATCCGCAAAAGCCGTCCCGCCCTTATGTACCGGCAAAACATCGCCAAAAGCTTCGGATACTTTTCCTTCACAAAAATCCCTGTAAAGCTGGACGGGCACTTTTCCCTTTCCTGCCAGATAAGCCCTGTGCTCCCAAAGCCGCTGAAATTCCACCCCGGCCAGAACATCCTCCGAAGGAAAATCTTCCGGTGTCACGGTGGCAATCACCGCACTGTTGGCGTTTTCTGAGTCCCGCCCGTGGTAGCTCATTCCATTAACCACACAGCCGCCTTCCTCGGAAGAGGCGTTCACCACATAGCCGCCGGGACACATACAAAAAGTATAGACGCCGCGGCCATTGGAAGCGGTATGGGTCAGCTTATAGGAAGCGCTGCCCAGAATATCATCGGAAGGACTGCCGTACTGGGACTGATTAATCATCGCCTGGGGATGTTCCATCCGAAGCCCGATGGCAAAGGATTTGGCAGTCATCGGAATTCCCCGCTTTTTCAGCATATAAAAGGTATCTCTCGCACTGTGGCCCACAGCCAGAACAAGACATTCGCAGTCTATCCAGGTCTCATTATTGACACAGACTGCTTTAAGACGGCCCTTTTCCGTGCGGATATCCGTAAGCTTGTTTTCAAAACGGACTTCGCCGCCCAGAGCAATAATTTCTTCCCGCATCGCCCGGACAATATGGCACAGCACATCGGTGCCGATATGGGGTTTATTGACATACATAATCTCTGAATCTGCGCCAAACTCTACAAACAGCTCCAAAACTTTCCGATGCCGCCCCACCGGGTCTTTAACCAGTGTATTTAATTTGCCGTCGGAGAAGGTTCCGGCGCCGCCCTCGCCGAACTGGACATTGGTTTCCGGCTGAAATTCACCGTCATCCCAAAATCGCCGCACGGCTTTCTGACGCCGTTCCACATCCATTCCCCGTTCCAAAAGAATGGGCCGATAGCCGTGGCGCGCCAGCATCAGGGCGCAGAACAGTCCTGCCGGGCCGCTCCCCACAATAATTATCGGATGCGTCAGCTTTTTATCTCCGGCTCCCGGAAAAACATAGGGTTTATCCTCAACGCTGCGTATATTTTTATTCCGGTTTCGTTTCATAAAAGCCTTTTCCCGCTTTAACTGAACATCCACCGTATAAACAGCCATAATCTCCTGCTTTTTTCGGGCGTCAATGGATTTTTTAAAAATTTTCCAATTTTCGACGTCCTTTTCCTGTATATGTAATTTTTTTAAGACCGCGGCAAAAACCCGGTCCTCCCCCTCCCGATAAGGAATTCTAATTTGTCCGATACGAAGCATGACATTCCTTTCCGGCCGCAGTCCCGGCCAAAGAGCCCGTCGACCACGCCCATTGCAGATTATAGCCGCCGCAAATGCCGTCGGCATCCAGCAGCTCCCCAACAATATACAGTCCCGGATGGAGAAGGGATTCGCAATTTGCCGGAGATACTTCGTTTAAATCAACGCCTCCGGCGCAGACCTGGGCAAAATCGTAACCCCGGCTTCCGACAATTGTAGCCGGAAAATGTTTCAGTATTTCCGCGAGCTTCTCCGCCTTTGGCAGTCCATCCCCCTGAGTTTTCGCCAGCTTCATGCACTCATGCATCAGTTTCCGGTTTAAAAGGCCTGTCTCAAAAACTTCGCCGGGCCGCCCCTGAAAACGGATAATCCGCTCTTTGAGAAATTGAATCAATGTTTCTCTGCTCCAATCCGGGAAAAAATCCAACATGCACTGAACCTGCCGACCTGCCAGAAGTCCATAAGCCGCCTGCCCGCTGACCTGAAATACCGGGATACCCGAAATACCATAATCTGCAAATTGAATCTCTCCCCGGTGTTTATCCACGGTCTTCCCATCAATTAACAATTGAAGGGCCGCCTCTGTCCGGATTCCCGACAGCGCCTTGTATACCTTTTCTCCGGCCCTTAGCCCTGTCAGCGCCGGAACCACCGGGACAATCGAATGGCCCAACGCCGCTGCGAGCCCATACCCGCTGCCGTCGGAGCCAAGCTTTTGTGAGGCTTTCCCTCCGCAGGCCAGAATCAATCTCCGGCAGTGAAACACCTCTTTTTCGGCATCTATCTGGAAGCCTTTTCCTTTTGCCCGGACACCCCGGACTTCCACATCAGTCCGAACTGTCACCTGCAGCCGCTCCAGCTCAAAACGCAGAGCATCCAATATGGATGCGGCCTGCATGGAATTCGGATAGACATAACCTTCCTTTACCTTTGGAAGAATACCCAATTCGGCAAAAAACCTTTCCGCTGCTTTTTGACCGAAGGCACTTAAAACGGCTTCCACTCTCTCAGGCTGCCTGCTGTGATAGCATTTCACATTCATATATCTATTTGTAAAATTGCATTTTCCGTTGCCTGTAGCCAGCAGTTTTTTTCCAACCTTTGGCATACGCTCTAAAATGAGAACGGAAGCGCCCTGGCGTGAAGCACAAATGGCGGCAGCCATACCCGATGCGCCGCCACCGATAACAATAATGTCCGATTTCATTAAAAACTCTCCTGAATCTGAATTCGAAAAATCTCCGTATATCATGATATCATGTTTTCGCGATTCAGAAAAGCCTCTTCTTTATCAACTTTTTTGTCAGCTGGAATAGTTTTGCAAAAAACTGTACAATTCTGTTTCATCCTTCATTTCTTTGCCGGAAAGTATTTCACACTGCAAATCAACAGGCAAATCGCCAAGCCGGATATCCGGGTATTCAAAAACCGTTTTCCTGTCGCTGTAGTAAATGACGATACGGCCCTGGCGGTAAATGACATAATATTTTTGATAATTTTCATCGGGATAATAGGTTTTTCTGAGGACAACTTCATTGGTGGAATAGGATTCAATATCAAAGCTGACAAGCCCGTCTTCCAGCTCCTTTAACGGCAGATCTGTCATATAATTATTCAATTCAGACAGCAGTTCTTCCCGCTCCAGCCCCAGATATGCCGCCGGCATCGTGCGTTCATCAATAGATTTTTCACCCGTCTTTAAATTTAATGTTTCCATCACAAGGCGGGTTTCCGGTAAAATAAAATTCTCCTTTCCTGCCGTCACAGGGAGAACTTCCGGCATCTCATTGACCTGTGCTCCTGATAACGGCCAGGCAAAGCACAGATATCCGCCGCCATATGAGAGAGCGATGACAAGCATCCATAAAAATAAGCAGATACATTTTCTCTTCATGGTTTCACCCCTTTGAGAAAAGTATCTGCCTTTTTTTAGTTTTTATTCATTTCAGCCCTATAAAAGGTGCATCCGATATAAAAATCTCACAATTGCATCCCCTTTAGGAAATGCATAAAGCTCTTCTTCTGTCACGCCGTGGGTTATCACCATCAGGACTGCATAAATCACTACAGCCAGAAGAATCGCAATCAGCGTCGATATCGTATTCGAATGAAGAATATACATACTGCCTTTGTAAACAAAAAATGTCACTGCCCCCATAATCGCCGATGCCACTATAGAGGAACCGGCCATTTTGACAATATCCAACTGATAATCCACAACCTTTGCCAGTGAGCGCAAATTTAACACGCACAGACAGAAGGAAAACACGATATTTCCATAAATCAAAGCGAAAATATGTAAATCGGCAAAGGCCAAAAGCACCACTGTAAACAAAATGTGAATACCGAGGGAAATTGCCGCATTAATCACAGGAATACGCATGTGATTGCTGCCCTGCAAAATCGTTGATGTCAACGTGGATAAGGCATAAAAAATAATCGTTACTGCGCCGACAACCAGCATACGCCCCGGAAGTGTTGTCGTATCCCGGAACAGCATCTGCATGATCGGGCCGCCCATAACCGCCACGCCCACGGCACAAGGTATGGCAATCAACATTGTCAGGCGTATCGCCACATCCATCTGATCTTTAACCCGTTCACGCCGTTTCAGAGCAATGGCCCCGGCAATGCCCGGCATCAGGGCTACCGTCAATGCGGAGGTGATTCCCAACGGAAGATTAATTAATAACTGATATTTAGAACTGTAAATACCATACAGGGAGCTGATGAAGGACGACTGATAACCGATGGCCTTCAGGATGTTACTGAAAAGCGCCGAATCCAAAAGGCTGCTAATCTGATAGATTGTTGACGTCAGCACCAGAGGAATGATTGTCAGTCCAATCATCCGATATATCTGCCGGTTCTCCAGAAGCTTTTGAGTTGGGTCTTTCTTCATTCGCCGGGATAACTGAGGGCGATAAGAAGAATACACCAGATATAAAAATACAAGGCTGGAAACTGCCCCCATAAATGTACCCAGCGTACCTCCGGCAGCTCCGAAGGCCGCGCCTCTTGAAATCAAAATTGCTGCCGCTGTCACGGATACAACGGCATTGAATAACTGTTCAACCACCTGGGAGAAGGCCGTCGGCGCCATATTGCCCAGTCCCTGGGTATATCCTCTGAACACACCCATAACTGCACATACAAGCACTGTCGGTGCCAATACCCGGAGGGCCGGAGCCACTTCGGTAATGCCGCCGAACATAATCATGGAAATCCAACGTGCTCCCACAAAGGTCAATAAAGCCAGTGTTCCGCTCAAAACAGCCGCAAAGATAATTGAACAGCGAAATATAGCCTGTGCATTTTTATATTCGCGGCGCGCCACTCTGGCCGCTGTCAGTTTGGAAACAGCGACCGGCACCGCATTTGTTGAAAGGATAACGAGAAACTGGTACACCTCAAAAGCGAACCCATAATATCCCATACCCTCATTGCCTACAATATTTGTCAGTGGAATTCGGTAAACGATACCGATTAAGCGCACGATAATCGTTGCAATTGCCAGAATACTTCCCTGAACAATCAGCTTTTTACCGGCGCGCTGTCTACTGTTGCCCATAGCACACCTCTTTCATGATGTCTTTTTTGGTCCGGCCTATTTCGCACTATAGTCGACCGATAATTCCGAAGGCACTACAGCAATATAGGATTTGCCGACATTCAGATAAACCGGAGTACCGTCTTCATAATAATAAGCTGTACGGTCACTCTCTGTCTCGCGTTCCCAAAGAATCTTGACAGCCTTACCATCTGTAAAAAGCAAACCGTTTCCGCCGCCAATGAGTTTATAATCCTGATGATCCTGTTCGCTGATAATGCTTCTCTCAGCAAACTCGATAATCAGATTTTTAAATTTGACCTGCTCATTATTCTCCACATCAATATGGGGCTCTCCATACTGGAATCGATAATATAAACCGTCTTCTCCATTGTATTCAAACCATGGATTGTTAATCGGGAACGGCATAGTTACTTTTTCAGCAATTTCTCCCGTTTCAGGCACAACATCTTCATCATTAAAGTTCAGACGTCCCTCATAATTTTCCGGATAGTCCCGGCTGATGCCTGTAGCTTCGAGGCCGGCCAGAAGTCCGTCCTTCGAGGAATAGACATTGTGCGGCGCTTCTCTGTCATCTGTACGGTAAAATACAGCTTCACTATAGCCGGACAGGCCGCTGATTGTCGGATACCCCTGGTTAATCCGGTCTTCCGCAAAAATAGACTGTCCAAAATGGGTATAAATCGCGTCATCATCCTGGGCTAAATCCATGTAATAATGGCGGGCGCTTCGGATAGAACCGACTTTGTTCAGATTTTCAATATCCTGAAATTCACACATTAAACGTGTAATACCGGATTCAACCAGACATTCATACATAATTTCCGCCTGGCTGATGCCGCTTTGAGGCAGCGCCTCCTGGATATTGTTAATCATAATCGCATAAGGGCGCTGTGAACCAATGGCTTCATCCACAACTTCACCGGTCAGATAGCTGTACATCTTGCCCTCCGGAAGTGCCGCTTTCTCTTTTTTTGTCTCCTTGACAGTTTCAGTTTCTGCTGCCGCTGTCTGACTTTCCGTTTCTGCCGTTGTCTCTTTTTTACCGCCGCAGGCTGTCAGGCCAAGCAGCATACTTAAACCGAGTATTGCAATAATTCCTCTTTTTTTCATTGATATCTCTCCTTTTATCCCATGTATTTATCGATATAATCCAAGGCGCGCCAAAATCGCCTCCTGCTTTTCTTCCATATCGATGCGCTCATCCTCTTCCATATGGTCATAGCCAAATAAGTGGAGCATGCTGTGAGCTGTCAGGAACCCCAGTTCCCTTTCTCTGGAATGTCCGTAGGCCTCCGCCTGCTCAATGACTTTTTCCACGGAAATAATAATGTCTCCGAGAAGCAGTTCTCCCGAATCCGGGTCGAAACAGTCCTCCTCAGCCATCTCCTCCACAATTGAAAAGTCTCCCGGTGTATCATAGGCAATCATCGGGAAGGATAAAACATCCGTCGGCTTTGCCAGATTGCGGTATTCTTCATTGATGGCGGCAATGGACGCATTATCAGTTAAAATAACATTGACTTCCGCGGCATAAGGACACTCATGAATCTCCAGGGCCATGTCGATCACCTTTTCAATAATCGGCGCCGCATCGATTCCCAACGGAAGCTCTGTTTCATATTCTATATGAATTGCCATAATTTATCAACTCCTTTTCGACTTTTTCAGACGGGAGACTCTTTCGTTCCTCCGCTCGTATTCATCATAGGCTTTGACAATCTTCTGTACCAGCGGGTGACGCACCACATCTTTACTGGAAAGCATACTGATACCGATATCGTCAATATTTTTAAGAACTTTCAGCGCCACATCCAGCCCTGAACTCTGCCCCGACGGCAAATCCTTCTGACTCAAGTCCCCGGTGATAATAACTTTAGAGCCGAAGCCGACACGGGTCAAAAACATTTTCATCTGGGCCGGAGTTGTATTCTGGGCTTCATCCAGCACAATAAAAGAATTATCCAGCGTACGCCCACGCATATAAGCCAGCGGCGCTACCTCAATCAATCCCTTTTCCATATTCCGCAGATAAGCGTCCGCTCCCATTATCTCATATAAAGCGTCGTAAAGCGGTCTCAAATAGGGGTCAATCTTGCTCTGCAAATCTCCCGGAAGGAATCCGAGTTTCTCTCCGGCTTCAATGGCCGGACGGGTTAAAATGATTCTATTTACCTCGTTATTTTTAAAAGCCGTAATCGCCATAGCCATGGCCAGATAGGTTTTTCCCGTACCGGCAGGGCCAATGCCAAAGACAATCATTTTATCGCGAATCTGTTCTACATAGGCTTTTTGCCCGAGAGTCTTTGGTTTAATCGGTTTTCCATTGACTGTATGGCAGATCATATCCTGATTTAAAGTTAAAATTGAGGATTCCTTATCATCAAAAGAAAGGGATAGAGCGTAATCCACATTCTGTTCACTGATCGGTTCTCCCCTTTTGGAAAGTTCCAATAAATTTAAAAATACACTTTTAGCTTTGGCAACATGGCCGATTTCTCCGACGACTTTAATCACACTGTCACGGACAATGACCGTAACATTCAATGTGCGTTCGATTTTTTTAATATAAACATCATACTGTCCAAAGACATTCCGGGTATGCTCCGCCGGAATATCAATCATTGTTTCCGTTATACTCATCTGTCTCTCCAATCCCATGAATTTGAGTATCTTCCGGAGGAATATCTGTACCCTCGCCGACAGGTTTAATCAGGACAAAATCCCCGACAGCTTCCACCCGGTCCTCATACATTAATATTTTAACATTATTTTCTAGAATTTGTACCCCTTTTTCCTCGAATTCATGAATTATATCCGATAATTCCTTTTCCGCCTCCCCTTTGATTTCAGAAAGCGTCTCCCATGAGGGTACATTCGTATATGGGCGAAAGGCATCCGTCTGAATATGAATACCGGGCCACCAGTCATAAACCCGGGTTATATGGTCATAGACTGTTTCTCCATCTTCATAGGGATTTTTCCCAAAACTTATACTGCGGCTTCCGATTGAAAAAGTAAATTTCCAGGCTGCCCGGCCATAATTGCGGCTTTCCAGGCCGGCCGGATAGGTTTTTGAATAATTTTCAGTCACTTTTGCCCATATATCACCGTCCGCACCAACGGGAATGGACTCGGCTACCGTCAAAGATTCATCCAGAATTTCCATATCTCCGTCAATAAGCAGCTCGCCCTTTTTTATTGTATTTCCAATAGTGACTTTTGGAACACCGCTGCGGGTCACCATGGATACGATTTCTCCATCCTGGGAGGCGCATATATAGCGCGGCAGCGTCTGCTTTTTTCCGGCAGCATCATATTTTACCATCTCTTCCATGGACACAATGAGGGAAGTCCCTTCCATCCGCACAGAAACCCAGGATATATCCGGGAAAGTCAGCCGGAGATTTTCTTCCAGCAAAGCCCCGTCAACCTTGGATTTCCAGATGCCGAACCCAATTCCCTCCGCCGTGTCCAGATATTTTGTCAGCCGTTCATCCGTATAATAGGAATTTCCATAAAACTCCAGCTTCCATATATGAGCCGAGAGAAAACAAAGCATTCCGATACAGCCGGCCATACCTATCCACAGGCCCTTTCGGTGTTTCAGAAAGCCCATAAAAAAAGCCAGGCCGCACCGCTTTTCAATCCGTACCCTGACTCTGGTTTTTCGCACAAAGGGCCGTATTTTCCAAAAATCATCCAAATACATGCAGCACCTGCATACCCCTTCATCCAGGGACATATCCCAACACTCAATGCCCTGATAACGGCACAGGTTGAAAAAACGTTCCATATCGCCGCCCTTAAGCCGGCATGTCAGATAACTGCGCAGCCACCGGAATATCCATTCCATTCACAGCACCGACCTTTCATCCGCTTTGATACATTATCGAAACAATATGTCCCCGAATACAGACTTCATCCGCATTAAAATAATAAATATCCAAATGGTCCCCCTGAATGACCAGCCGTTTGCTTTTTAAAAGGAGTATCATTTCTTTCGGACTGTATTGGAGAATTTTCTTATAATTCTGAATCTTTAACTCCTTTTGTCCAAGTGCAAACAAAATCGGAATATCCGCACTCAGTTTTTCAGGCACCATCTGATGATTCTGCAGCCAATCCCCAATCAAGGCGACTCTCCGTTTTTTTCTACATTCTATGTTCCTTTTATGATTTATATACCCTGGATTCAGGCGCCATCCGGTTTTTAAATGCAAATTTACCATCCAAAAAAATAGAACCAGCCGTTTTGCCGGTTCCATCATTTTCTCATTTGTATATTCATTACATTATTTCTCCGATAACATCTTTTCTAATTCTTTCACCTGCCGTTTCATCACTGCAATTTCTTCATCCTTTTCACGAAGCTGCTGGTTCTGCTTCTCAAGCTCTTCCTGCATCTCATCAATCATAAGCTTTACCGTATTTCTGTCCATTTCCAGCAACTCTTTCGAAAATATCTGCATGATACCCTCCATATTCCGGCACAATTCATAAACATCTTCATACATTTCTTTAAAATCCGGATATTGCTCAATAAGTTTTATAATCATCTCCGGTTCATCTCTGCAAAAGAATGTCATCCATGCCTCAAGTTTATTATGTATCGTATTATTTTCATTTTGCTGTTTTTTCTTAAAGATGTCAAGAGCTAAAAAAACAAATTTCTGAGGCATCTCTATTTCAATTCCCGTATTCGATTTCTGTTCTATCAAATGATGATAAACGGAAGGATACTTCTGAAATTCAACAGGGCTTTGCTCAAAAAGAACAATAGTATAAACCGGGCGGATATCCAGATAGCTGAATTTCTTTTTCTTTTCATCCCTTAGACGCCGATATTGCCTAAGCAATAAATCTGCGGAATAACAGGCACTCCTCTGCCCCGGAAATCTATAGCCAAGTTTTTGAACCTCTACATTCGCTATGCCTCCATCTTCAAATTCAACAACAATATCCATAATCAGCAGCGAGCTTTCATCCGTGAGTCTGGTTGTATCATTCGGCAGAATTTTCATTACAGAAACCGGTGTATTCAACACCAGGGAAAGGAAATCATTTAATCTCTGAGGCGAATATTCAGGATTCATAACTTCTTTAAACAAGGCATCATAAAGTATTTTCATACCTTTAACTCCGGTACAGATATTAAGAAATTCTCTCTGCTCTTTTTCTTTCCATCCTTCATATATTTTTTTCAATTTTTGCTGCTCATCAATCTGATTCAAAATTTCTTCATAACTTTGAATCATCGGAAAATAATCCGCCAACCTTTGTGCCATAAACGCATCCTCCATTTTAATTTTTCTTTATTTGTTTTGAAAATATGTTCTGAACAGAACGGTTGAATAGAAACAAATGATTTTTTCGCTCGGCCAGAATGGCCTCTCGGATAAATTTATATTAACACAAGGCATATAACGCTTCAATTATAATGTATCGACACATTATAACAATATATTTAGTCCACAGAATATCCGACAAATTTTGTTTATATGCGCAAAAAAAGCTATAACTTACGTTATAGCTTTTTATATCCAGGTATCCGAAGATTATTTATATTTGCGCTTTCTAGCAGCTTCTGATTTTTTCTTACGTCTAACACTTGGTTTTTCGTAATGCTCTCTCTTACGAATTTCCTGCTGAATACCAGCCTTTGCACAGTTTCTTTTGAATCTGCGTAAAGCACTGTCCAATGTTTCGTTTTCTTTAACGATTACGTTTGACATAGCTCACACCTTACCTCCCTCCAGTTGCGTATTGTGCCTATACAACTGTGGGTATATTTTCACATAGCACTATTAGTAGTATAGCATATATTCCAAATTCGTCAACCTCATTTTTAAAAATTTACCACATATGTATTCCCCGAATAGCTGCCTTGGAGACCGGTTTCCTCCAAAAGTCCCGGGATGATTTCATCGCAGGCCGCGTTGATGCGCTCCATCACGGTCTCATCCGCCACATCCGAAAAGCTGTCTTTATTGTTCTTTACTTCTGCCGCCGGAAGGACGAAAACATCATCTTCCGTATAGGTAATACATGTTGGGGTCAGACGAATCCCAGAAATTTTGGCTTTTTTATTCCCCTCTTTATTAACGACCACATCCAAAATGGCCCCGATATCATTATCGATACCGGCACTGCCATAGGTTTCGCTGCCCAGGAAGGTGCCGAGGGAATAAATCGCGATTCCTTTTTTCGCTGTGCCATCCGTGTCCGTCAGATCACGGACTTCGATTGGCTGCATAGCATAAGGCTCTGTTCCGATCACAATATCGGCGCCGGCCTCAAAGAGACTGTTAAACAGGGATTTCTGGCTGTCATCCGGCTCGGTATTATAAACCTCTCCCGCATAAACCATGGCGACAACAAATTCTGCGCCGTCACGCCGTGCAGCCCGGACATCGTTGCACATCTGTTTAATTTTATTTTCATCATAATTGTCCAGCGAATTTACGGCATAGGCGTTATCTTCATCCAATTCCATATTCAGGTTGTTTGAATAGGCCACAAATCCGATTTTAATGCTGCTGACGGATGCGATAGTATACCGCTTATCATTGGCGGATTTTTGCGTTCCCGCCGCCTTAATGCCTACGCTGTCCAGATAAGACAAGGTCGATTTAACGCCGTCAATGCCAAAATCGCCGGCATGTTCATTTGCTGTCTGGAGCAGAGAAATTCCCGCAGCTTTCATATTTTCCGCGGCAACCTCCGGAACATTATAGAGAAAACCTGCCGTTCCATACTGGTCAAAAACATTCTCATAATCTTCATCCGGGCCGGCCATGACTGCCTCAAAATCCGCCGCCACAAAATTGGAAGCCTTTAAATACTTTGTAATATATTTAAAACTATTGGTAAAATCAAAGCTTTCCGTTGAAGAGTCGTAATATCGTTCCAGCTGATCGCCCTCGAAAGTAATGTCGCCCAGGAAGGAGAGCCGGATTTCCTGCCGGCTGACCGTTGAAACGTAGCTTCCAATCTGATTTTCCAGGGACAGGCCATCCATTGTAACCTTTTCATTGGAGGTCAGCTTACTGTTCCCGGAGCTGATTTCACCCGCATACTTTCCAACCGCCTCACCGGCATAGAAATCTGAAAGTATATAAAGTCCTATAAAGAAGACTGCACATACAACCACATAAAGAAGCCGTCTTACATCTTTCATAGCTTTTCTCCGATTTAGTGAATCTGGGATTCAAGGATGTTTTTTGCATCCTCCAGTGCAGCATCGATACCCGCCGGATTCTTTCCTCCGGCCTGGGCCATATTCGGCCGTCCGCCGCCGCCGCCGCCAACATGTTTGGCAATCGCTTTAATGATATTTCCGGCATGGGCCCCCTTAGCCATAGCGCCGTCAGTAGCCATAGTAATCAGATTTACCTTGCCGTCCACTGCGGAAGCCAGAGCAATGACACCGTCGCCCAGCTTTGCTTTTAACTGGTCGCCCAGATTGCGCAGGCCATTCATATCCACATTGTCCAGTTTCACTGCCAGAAGCTTCACTCCGGCAACCTCAACAACCTTATCCATAACATCGCCCATGGCATCTTTCGCCATCTGATTCTTCAGTTTATCATTTTCACGATGCAGTTCTTTAATTTCATCCTGAAGGGCTTCAATACGTTTTACAAGCTGGGAAGGTTCGCATTTGGCTGCGGAAACCGCCGCATTCAACTCTTCTTCCACTTTATTATAATATTCAATAACGCCCTGCCCGGTCAGCGCCTCGATACGGCGGACTCCGGCTGCGACACCGGCCTCGGATACAATCTTAAAGAGAGCGATATTGGCTGTATTTGCAACATGAGTACCGCCGCACAACTCTTTAGAGAAATCTCCCATGGATACAACACGGACATTATCGCCGTATTTTTCGCCAAACAAAGCCATCGCGCCTGTCTTTTTGGCGTCTTCAATATTCATAACCTTTGTGAGTACCGGAAGTCCGGCGCTGATTTCTTCATTAACGATATCCTCTACCCGTTTGATTTCTTCCGGCGTCATAGCGGAAAAATGGGTAAAGTCAAAACGAAGATGCTTGTCATTATTGCTGGAACCGGCCTGCTCAACATGATTGCCAAGGACAATTTTAAGCGCTTTCTGGAGCAGATGGGTAGCGCTGTGGTTCTTGCGGGTTGCATTCCGTTTCGCCTCATTAACTGTCAATGTCACCTTATCGCCGACTTTAAACATACCGGCGGTAACAATACCCACATGGCCGATTTTTCCGCCCTGCAGTTTGATGGTATCTTTGACTTCAAAAATGCTGTCGCCAATCGAAATGATACCGTTATCCCCTTCCTGTCCGCCGCTTGTTGCATAGAAAGGTGTCTGCTCTGTAAATATGGTTCCCTGCTGTCCGTCAACAAGGGCCGGGGCCACTTCACTTTCTGTTGTCAGCACAGTAATCGGCGACTCGAAGGTCAGATAATCATAGCCGACAAATTCGGAGGTAACAGCCGCGTCGATGGACTGATATACGGTCACATCCGCACCCATATAGTTTGTTGTCTTCCGGGCTTTCCGGGCTTTTTCCTTCTGCTCGGTCATAGCTGCCTGGAATCCTTCTTCATCAATGGTGATGCCGTCCTCTTCCAGAATTTCTTCGGTCAAATCCATCGGGAATCCATAGGTATCATATAATTTGAAGGCATCATCGCCGGAAAGAACCTTCTCCCCTTTTGCCACAAGCGCTTCTTTCATCTCTGCCAGAATATTCAGTCCCTGGTCAATCGTTTTATTGAATTTCTCTTCTTCCTCCGTAATGACGCGGGTGATAAATTCCTGGCGCTCCTTAAGCTCCGGATAACCGTCTTTGGATACTTCAATCACCTCACGGCTCAAGCCGGAAAGGAAATTGCCTTCAATACCGAGGAGACGGCCATGCCGTGCAGCCCGTCGCAGAAGACGGCGGAGCACATAACCCCGGCCTTCATTGGACGGCATAATACCATCCGAAACCATAAAGGTCACTGAGCGGATATGATCCGTTATCAAACGGATGGAGACATCCTTATCCGCATTTTCTTTATAAGTACAGTTCGCCAGACGGCAGACTTCCTCACGCAGCGCTTTTAATGTATCCACATCAAAGATGGAATCCACATCCTGAACAACGGAAGCCAGACGCTCCAGCCCCATACCAGTATCGATATTTTTATATTCCAGTGTGGAATAATTGCCATGGCCGTCATTATTAAACTGGGTAAATACGTTGTTCCAGATTTCCATATATCGGTCACAATCACAGCCTACCGTACAGCCCGGTTTACCGCAGCCGTATTTTTCACCGCGGTCATAATAGATTTCTGAACAAGGGCCGCAAGGACCGGCGCCATGCTCCCAGAAGTTATCCTCCTTGCCAAAACGGAAAATGCGCTCCGGCGCGATGCCGATTTCTTTATTCCAGATTTCGAAAGCTTCATCATCATCCAGATATACCGACGGATAAAGGCGGTCTTCCTCCAGGCCCACAACTTTTGTTAAAAATTCCCAGGACCATGCAATTGCCTCGTGTTTAAAATAATCGCCAAAGGAAAAGTTTCCGAGCATTTCAAAAAAGGTTCCATGGCGGTCCGTTTTACCTACATTTTCAATATCACCGGTACGGATACATTTCTGACAGGTTGTCACCCGGTAGCGCGGCGGAATCTCCTGACGGGTAAAATAAGGCTTTAATGGGGCCATACCCGAATTAATTAATAATAAACTGTTGTCATTATGAGGGATTAATGAAAAACTGTTCATCTTCAAATGTCCCTTACTCTCGAAGAAATTGAGGAACATACTTCTCAATTCATTCAAACCATACTGTTTTCTCACCTGTTTCAGCCTCCTGTATATTCATTCAATTCTTTTATACGAAAAGAAAACCAGCAGAAATAAACTCTGCCAGTTTTCTATTATAAAATTATTTAGTTTCTTTGTAAATAGCAAATCACTTTTTTTAGTGGCGTCCAGCCAGTTCTTTCGTGATTTCTTTCCAGGTCACACCCCGTTCAGCCATAAGCACCATCATATGATAAAGGAAATCGCAGATTTCATATTTCAGCTCATCGCTGTCCGGATTTTTCGCGGCAATGACAATCTCCGTCGCTTCTTCTCCGACTTTTTTGAGAATCTTGTCAATTCCCTTGTCAAAAAGATAATTTGTATAGGAACCTTCCTTTGGATTCTCTTTTCGATGAATAATCGTCTCCATGACTTCGTCAAAAATCGTCATCGGATTGGTCGTATCATAGGACTTGGATACGAGATTTGTAAAAAAACAGCTCTCATTTCCCGTATGGCAGGCCGCACCAATCTGCACAACCTTTGCCAGAATCGTATCCCTGTCACAATCGATATCCAGAGATTTTACATACTGGCAATGTCCCGAAGTATCCCCCTTTTTCCAGAGTTCCCGGCGGCTCCGGCTCCAATAGGTCATCCGGCCGCTGCGAATCGTCTCATTAAAGGCCTCTTCATTCATATAGGCAACCATAAGGACTTTACCTGTTTTATATTCCTGGGTGACAACCGGAATAAGGCCGTCGCTGTTCAATTTAAACTCACTGAAAGGAATCCGGCTTTGAAAACGGTTTGTGGCGATACCCATATCGCCCAAGGCATATTTCAAACTCATCAAATCCATATCTTCGGTATAAAATTTTTCAGAGATAATGCCGCCCACACCGTCATTCTTTAAAATCTCAGCAATTTCACCCACATCCGTCACATTTCGGATTGGAAATACAGGCAGATGATAGGTCTCAAAAAGTCCCCCGTCCTTATTTTCGACAACACAGGCGCCGGCTCCATTTTTCTGAACAACGCTGGCCAGATCATCCGTCACCGGCTGACTTTCAGGTATCCATGCAAGAATCTTATCCTTTCCAAAGCGCTCGCCGGCTTCCACCATCAAATGGAAATCCGCAGCGGATACGACAGACATCACTGCCCGTGTATCTCCGGCGTATAAAATCTTTTTCACATCTTCCAGCCGCTGATAGTGACGGCGGATAAGCAAGGGCATGTCCGACTTCTCGCCGACAGCCTTAATCAGCTTGATCAGCCGCTCCTCATCGACCGGCATTGAATTATCAATTAAGAGAACGCCGTCGGCGCCGGTATTCTCCATATGAATAATATCCTCTGCCGATACCGGCTCTTTATCGATTCGTATACAGCCTATAATCTGTTTATCACTCAACTTGTTCACCTCGTTCATAAAGCATGACCGCTTCCTTCAGTTTAATTTTATTTGTGTACAATGCGGCGCCAATCATCACACCGCTCACCCCTGCATTTCGAATATTTTTCAAATCCTGGAGAGAGGCAACGCCGCCGGAATAAATAATATCCAGGCGTGTATGGTCCACCAGCTCCTTTGTATTTATGATGTCAGGCCCCTTTACCATATTGGCACAGCCCACATCCGTATAAACGATGGTCCGAACCCCGAGCTTCTCCGCCTGCTGAGCCAGAGACAGCGAATTAAATGTGCTGACCTTTGCCCGGCCTTCAACAGCGACCATTCCCTTATCCGCATCAATGCCGACGAGAATTTTTTCCGGGCCGAAAACCTGAATAGCTTCTTTTAAAAAGTTCGGATTATAGATTGCCTGAGTGCTGATAATGACCCGGGAAACGCCCATATTCAGAAAAGAATCAATATCCTTGATGGAACGCAGGCCGCCGCCGTATTGAACAGGGATATGTACCACATCTAATATGTTCCGAATTGTCTCCCCATTGACCGGATACCCCATAGCCGCTGCATCCAAATCAATAATATGGAGATAGGTAGCTCCCAGTTCCTGCCAGTGAAGCGCCAGTTTAACCGGGTCCAAAGTCAAAATATTATCCCTCAGATAATGTAAATCATTCGGATTCACAGACTTTCCGTCTGAAATATGAATACCTGCGTATAACTGCATAAAACCACCTTCTTCATTTTTAAAGAGATCCTTTGGTTGATAAAACATCTGTAATTCGTGAATCATAGGAAACCGCTTCATCCAGCGCCTTTGCAAATGCCTTAAAAGCCGCCTCAATCATATGATGATTATTTGTACCATCCATAAGTTTTAAATGCAAATTCATACCACAACTGTAAGACAGGGCATAGAAAAACTCCCGCACCATCTCAGTATCCATCATGCCGACCCGTTCCACTGTCAGGGGCAGCTGAAAATTAAGATAAGGTCTTCCGGATAAATCCAGCGATGCAAGGACAAGGGTCTCATCCATCGGCAGAATAAAATAGCCAAACCGCCGGATACCCTTTTTATCCCCTAATGCTCTTTTTATAGCTTCTCCCAAAACAATGCCCGTGTCTTCAATCGTATGATGACTGTCCACATACAGGTCCCCCTGAACCTTTACAGAAAGGTCAAACATTCCATGCCGGGCAAAACTGTTCAGCATATGGTCAAAAAAGCCGATGCCTGTATCTGCCTCACATTTTCCCGTCCCATCCAGGCATATGCTCAGCTCAATATCGGTTTCACTTGTTTTTCTGGAAACATGTGCTTTACGGATATCCATCCGCCCTACCTCCTTAAATGTATCTTATTTTTCAAACCGAACCCGTATAGAATTAGCATGGGCCGTCAAAGATTCAGATTCGGCAAATTTAATAATATCATCCTTTACCGGTTCCAAAGCCTGTCTGGAATAGTAAATAATGCTCGATTTTTTAATAAAGTCATCCACGCTCAGCGGCGAGAAGAATTTTGCCGTTCCATTGGTTGGAAGGACATGATTCGGCCCGGCAAAGTAATCGCCCAGAGGTTCTGAACTGTACTCTCCAAGGAAAATCGCCCCCGCATTTTTAATCTGCGTCATAACTTCAAATGGATTTTTAGTGACAATCTCCAGATGCTCAGAGGCAATGGCGTTGGCAATATCCACTGCGCCGTTCAAATCCTCCGCAATCAAAATATAGCCGTAATTTTCCAGAGATTTCTCCAGTATATCCTTTCGGGAAAGCTGGCGGACAAAAGCGTCCACTTCCTCCGAAACCTTGTCCGCCAGCGCTTCACTTGTTGTGACAAGTATGGCAGAGGCCAATTCATCATGCTCCGCCTGGGAAAGAAGGTCTGCCGCAACATAACGCGGATTGGCCGTTTCATCAGCAATCACAAGGATTTCACTCGGCCCGGCAATGGAATCGATACTCACATAGCCGTAAACCGCTTTTTTAGCCAGCGCCACAAAAATATTGCCCGGTCCCACAATCTTATCCACTTTTGGAAGAGACTCCGTACCAAAAGCAAGTCCTGCAACGGCCTGGGCCCCGCCGACTTTATAAACCACATCGGCTCCGGCTTCATTGGCCGCCACCAAAGTTCCCGGATTGACTTTCCCATCTTTTCCGGGAGGCGTCACCATAATAATCTGTTCCACGCCGGCCACCTTCGCAGGAATGATATTCATCAGCACTGAGGATGGATAAGCCGCTTTGCCCCCCGGCACATAAACGCCGACTCTCGATAAAGGCGTTACTTTCTGCCCGAGAATCGTGCCATCCGGCTGGGAATCAAACCAACTGTACTGTTTCTGCTTTTCATGATATATCCTTATATTGACGATGGCTTTCCGGATAACCTCCAGAATATCCGGAGGAACCGCCTCATAGGCCTCTTCAATCTCTTCCCTGGATACAATAAAATTATCCTTTGTAATATCCGCACCGTCAAACTGTTTTGTGTAGGCAAACAGGGCCTTATCCCCGCCGAATTTTACGCCCTCAACAATCTTATCGACTGTTTCCGTATACTGCCCGTAGTTATTTGGACTTCTCTTTAATAAATTATCTAAAAGGCCGTCCACCGCATCCTTCGTCAACTTAATCTTTCTCATAATAGCCTCCTGGTTTCTCTTCCTAATATACCAGATTTTTCTCTGGTTGTAAAATAAAGATATTTTTATATGACTTTTTTTAACGCATTTAATATTTCGGTAATCCGCTCATTTTCCATCTTCATGCTCACCTGGTTCACCACAACCCGCGCCGACAGGGGACAGATTTCCTCCAAAACCATCAACCCGTTTTCTTTCAGAGTAGTTCCCGTCTCCACGATATCAACAATAACCTCAGCCAGGCCAACGATTGGAGCCAGTTCCACGGAGCCGTGAAGTTTGATGACCTCCACTGTCTGATGCTTCATATTATTAAAATAATCTTTGGCAATGTTCGGATATTTTGAGGCAACGCGGATGAGCTGCTGATGTTTGAGAAGCTCTCTGGCGCTCTCCGGGCCGCAGACACACATGGTACATTTGCCAAAGCCCAAATCCATAACTTCATAGAGCTTCCGCCCCTCCTCCAGAATTGTATCCTTCCCTACAACTCCGATATCCGCCGCGCCATACTCCACATAGGTCGGCACATCCGAGGCCTTGGATAAGAACATCTTAATCTTTAAATCCTCATTGACAAAAATAAGCTTCCGGGTATCCGGGTCCTTCATCTCTTCCATTTCGATGCCGATTTTTTCCAGATAAGTCAGCGTCTTTTTGGCCAGGCGTCCTTTTGCCAGCGCAAATGTCAAATATCTCATGGCTCTACCTCCAAAACCTTCATATTCCCCATGGAATCAAAGTAAAATATCTGTATGATGCCAAAGCGGCCGGCATAGGCTTTATAATCCTCCAGTGTCTGTTCCGGGTTCAGCCGGTTCATCTGGACACAGGCGCCTTTTTCCCGGAGTTCTCCGGCTTTTTTCAAAGCTTCCGGCAGCATAGCCCCCGAATAAAGAACCATCGTTACCGGCGCACCTTCATCCATGACAACTTTCTGTCGGCTCAGGGCAATCAGCAATTCGTCCACAGCCACGGCCAAGCCAACGGAAGCCGCATCCTTTCCAAACTTCTGAAGCAGGGTGTCATATCTGCCGCCCTTAACAACCGCATCCCCGGTGCCATAGGTATATCCTCTGAAAATCACCCCTGTATAATAATCGTATTGGGTGAGCATGCCGAGGTCAAAGGTGACATATTTCTGAAGACCGTATTCGCCGATAATCTCATAGAGCCGTTCAAGCCGGGTAATTGCCATCAGCGCCTTCATATTCGATGTCAGCCGTTTAGCCTCCTTGAGAATCTCCTGAGAGCCGAATAATTTCGGCAGCCGGATAAGGGCCGGATTTCCCGTCATCGCTTCCACACCGAAAAAGTTTTTATTTTCAATGAGTTCCCTCAAATCCTGGGTTTTCTCCGCATCCATTCCGGCTTCTTCAATCAGCCCCTCAAAAAATCCCACATGGCCGATATCAATCTGGAATTCTGTCAGCCCTGCCGCCAGAAGCAGATGAATCGCCAGGGCAATCATCTCCGCATCCGCATCAATACTGTCATCGCCAATCAATTCGGCGCCCATCTGGGTCGATTCCTTCATGCGCCCCTGCAGACTGGAATTATTGATAAAGACATTTCCCGTATAGGAAAAACGCATGGAGAATCTCTCCTCACTGAAGTACTTGCTGACTGCCCGTGCGATTGACGGGGTAATATCCGGCCGAAGCACGAGGGTGTTCCCTTCCCTGTCAAAAAACTTATACATCTGATTGGACGGCAGCGAGCCTTTATCCTGATTGAAAATATCGAAAAACTCAAAGGTGGGCGTCTGAATATCCCGATAGCCATAAGATTTTAAAACGTTTTTCATCCGTTCTGCCATCAGGCTTTTCCGGGCACATTCGCCGTTATAAATATCGCGGACGCCTTCCGGCGTGTGAATACGTCTCTCTTTCATTACTCTATCTCCATTTCATTTATAGGATTGCTTTATTAAATCAACGTGCTACTAAATTAGCACACAGAATTGTCATTAATTATACCATAGGAATTCTTCTTGTCAAGCCCTGCGGTCTAAATCTGTCTGAAGCGCCGGAAGATAATTTAAATAATATCCCTGACACTTAATTTCAAAGCTTTTATCCAGTTCCTCCATATGAAAACTTTTGGCATGTCCTGTTCTGGAGCGGTTCCAGAATTCGGCCAATTGGTCAAAGGGCAGATAAAAATAACGGTTTTCCCCTGAAAAATAAATCAAAAGGAAGGCGATTCCCCCCTGGCCCTCAAAATCCTGCATGAAAAGTACCTGATGCTCATGGACATTCTGAATTGGAAAGGTTTTTGAGCGGCATTCCTTGGCGTCAAAGCAAACCGGAATTCCCTGTACAGTTCCGATATAGTCCACCGTACTGCGCTGGTCGAAATAGGCCAGTGTAATATGGCGCATCGCCTTATCAATCTGAATGGGTTTAATCGGGGTGGGAATTTTCTGGATAAGGGCCAGCTTCTTTTCCCTGTATTTTTCATTAGTTAAATTAATCAGCTCTTCCAGTTCCGAGCCGCGAAGCCCTCTGGAATTCCATGTTGCCATAGTCATCTCTCCGTTATATTTTTTAAAACAATTTCCGCATTTTTCTGAAGCTGCTTTTTTCCCCGCCATCCGGCGGCTGTTCTCTGATAATTTATTTTAAATTGTTTGTTGCTCATTGCAGCCAGTTCTTTCAGGGAAACTTCTGTTCCCGTTTCATAACCCGGAGGTATTCCCGGATTCAGAGGGCACACCCTCTGGCAGACATCGCAGCCATAAATCTGCCTGCCCATGGCCGCTGCCTCCGAATCTGTTAAATCGCCTTTTTTCTGAGTCAGATAGGACACGCAGCGATAACTGTTCATCCCCTTTTCCGTAATAGCGCCGCCGGGACAAAATGTCTGGCAGGCTGTGCAGGTCAGACACCGTTCAAACCAGGAATCCTCATTATCACGGCGCGGCGGCAGGCCATAAAATTCCGCCGGCCTATCGCTTAAAATCAATCCGATATAGCATCTGGAACCGAACTTTCTCGAATAAAAAAGACCGTTTCGCATTAACCGTCCAAGTCCGGCCCGGACAGCCACATGTTTTTCTGAAAAAGGCGAATTATCCACGTAGGCTAATCGATTTCCTTCTTCATCCATGGAGGCCAGAGCTTCCATCAGCCCGGAAAGCTTGGCCCGGACAATCCGGTGATAATCCTCACCGCTGGCTGCCGGTGAAATATTTCCGTAAAGACCCTCTCTTTTCTTATAAACCGGCGGGTCATAATGCTCTAAAATGACGATAAAACTCTTTGCCCCGGCCAGAGTTTCCGATGGGTATACCCGTTTTCGGATATCCGTTTCAGTAAAAGGAGGGAGGATTCCGAGCTCCATATCCTTTTTTAAAAGCCGTTCAACATCCTCAAATTTACCGGCGTGGCAGACAGCAATATCGTCAATATTTAATTTTTCTGCAAGTCCCCATAAATCGACCACAGATGTTCCCCCCTGAGTATGGACTCAAACTCCGGCCATAAAGGCGCCGTCAGGCAGCGGCCGTCAAATTCCATTCTCCAGGAATGGAGCAATTGATGTTTGAGATGATAATGCCTGCGGAAGTAATCATTGACCTTTTCTGAGCCGTATTTGCCGTCTCCCACAATCCCATGCCCCTCCGAGGCCAGATGGGCGCGAATCTGATGAGTACGGCCCGTAATCAGCTCCACCTTCAGCAGTGTCTGATAACCGTTATTGCCCAGAGGCTCATACAAAGTTTCTATATGATGGCCGCCGCTGACCGGCTGACCGGATACGGTCGCCCGATTGGTTTTTTCATCTTTAATGAGATAACCCCGGATGTGTTTCGGGCTTTGAATGACCCCTTCCACAAGACAGAGATAATACTTCTTAGCCGTTCGCTCTTTCAAAATCTCCGACATGTGCTGGAGCCCGGACAGGCTTTTGCCGACAATGAGCAGACCGCTCGTATTCCTGTCCAGCCGGTGGCACACAGAAGGTTTAAAAACTTCCAAAGATTTCTCGGTGATCGCATGTTTTTCCAGAAGATAGCTGACAGCTTCCTCATTGACTGAAATATCCTCCGGCTTTGCCTTTTGGGAAAGCAAGCCCGCCGGTTTATTCACTGCCAGCAAGTCCTCATCCTCAAATATAACCTCAAAATGTCTTGGAACCCGTGCAAACTGCTTTGTCTCCCTGAATTTTTCAATGGTTTCATCGGCAAGCCAGAGGCTCACCTCATCTCCTACAGCGGTTTTCTCCGAACCGTCGCACTTTTTATGATTTAATGTAATATTTTTCTTTCGAAGCATTTTATAAATAAAACTCTTTGGCGCGAGATTTAAATATTTAAACAACAGCTTGTCCAGCCGCTGTCCGGCTTCGTTGGGCGTTACAATAAATTTCTGCATAATTTCCTCTTCTTACATGCAATTGGCTTTCAGGCCGGCAAATATTGTTCCTGCCTCCGCAGGTGTTGAAGGCTCGTTGGCAGCCAGCATCATAACCATTTCTTCGAATTCTTCAAAACTTTCGTGGACGACCGGCCTTTTATGGCTTATATCCGCTTCCATCAGGAGGTTCGCCAGATAGGCTTCGATGGCCTCCCGGCTCTTTTTCTGTTTTGGCGCATAACCGTAAATATTCCCGTTGCAGATAACCAGCATATTTAAAACCATATGGCCGCTCTCACTGGCAAGCACCATATCCGCAGCCAGTACCATCCATGTTTTTCCCTCTGTCAGCGCGGCAATCTTTTCATACTCATCCTGCCGCCCGCTGTGAAAGCCCATCATTGCAAAATATTGAACCGCCTGTCTCGCCGCCGGAAGAACCATAACAATGGCCGCGACGGTAAAGGCATTATACCGGGTACCCATAATGGCCGCCGGAATTAAAAACAGCGCCCCGATAAAGATAACCCAAAGAGCAATAACCGCCTGTTTTGATTTTTTCCACTTATCAATATAGCCATAGGTCCCTTTGATTAATTTGGTTTCTCCCATATTTCCACCTTATTTCTTTTTCTTCTTATGTATATTTCGTATCGCTTTCTTTTTGGCGGGTTTACGTTCCTCTTTCTTTACCGTCTCGCCCCGGCGCGGGCGGATAAGACATTTTTTATCATAGCCGATCAAATCGGTGCGGCGGGCAGATTCGAGGGCTTCCCGCACAAGCTCATAGTTTTTCGGATTCCGGTACTGGATCAGCGCTCTCTGCATGGCTTTTTCATGAGGATTCTTCGGCACATAAACCGGTTCCATCGTCCGCGGGTCCAGGCCCGTATAATACATGCAGGTTGACAGGGTTGACGGTGTCGGATAAAAATCCTGCACCTGTTCCGGCATGTATCCCAAATCTCTCAAATACTCCGCCAGTGCAATCGCTTCTTTCATCGTGGAGCCGGGATGGGAAGACATCAGATAGGGCACGAGATACTGGTTTTTGCCAAGCCGCTCATTCATCTTTTTATAATCCTGAACAAACTTCCGGTATACCCGGTTTCCCGGC
>ENA-ORML01000925-ORML01000925.1-human-gut-metagenome-genome-assembly--contig:-NODE-925-length-29505-cov-3.141664_pt1 | contig 29505 bp, 28 predicted proteins | sample MGYA00242103_ERZ508995 | MGnify/ENA primary metagenome ERZ508995 (study PRJEB26280, sample SAMEA2338702) | human gut metagenome | biome: human gut; feature: human-associated habitat; material: faeces... | reverse complement strand
ATTGCCTATGGCAAAAGCCGAATTCAGTTTGGTAAGCCGATTGTCAGCAATCAGGCGATTGCCTTTAAATTGGCCGATATGGAAATTCAGATTGAAACAGCCCGGCAGATGGTGGCTCATGCCTGCACTCTGATGGAAATGGGCCTGCCTTACGGCAAAGAATCGGCCGTTGCCAAAGCTTATGGCGGTGATGTGGCGATGAAGGTAACTTCCGAAGCAATTCAGATTTTCGGCGGTTACGGCTACAGTCGGGAGTATCCGGTTGAAAAGCTGATGCGCGATGCAAAAATTTATCAGATTTTTGAGGGAACCAATGAAATTCAGCGGGTGGTTATCGCAAACCATTTGTTGAAAGAATATTAATCAAAAGTAGAATGGGGAGGTATCCTATGAAGGCTACAATTATTTATGGAAGTCCGCGAAAAAAGGGGAACACAGCGGCTTTGCTGGCGCCTTTTATAGATGAACTTCAAAAAAATGGTGTTTCTGTCGATTATTTTGACGTCTATGAGAAAAAAATTGCCGGATGCAAAGCCTGTTTTGCATGCCAGAAAGATTCTGAGAAAGTCAGTTGTATCATTCCCGATGATATGCAGCCGATTTTAAAATCTATGGATGAGGCTGATTTAATGATTATTGCAGCGCCTATCTATGCCTGGGCGGCGCCTGCGCCGGTGAAAGCGGTCATTGACAGGGCAATTTACGCATCCTGCAAATATTATGGGGACGACCCTCATGGTCCTGCCCTGTTTAAGGGAAAGCGGCTTGCATTGCTTACGACTTGCGGTTATCCTGTGGAGAAGGGGGCTGACCTCTATGAAGAGATGATGAAGCGCTACTGCAAACACTGCGGGCTGACCTATGCGGGAATGTTGGCGGAGAGACAGAGGAATCTGAAAGAAGCCTTTATGGATGCAGCAAAGGAAAGTCATGCAAGAGAATTTGCGAAAGCACTTAGCGGCGCACAGGAGATGCATGCGTGAAAAACATTATATTGTGTTAGATATTCTGTCAGAAAAGGGAGGGTATTTTTGTGAATACATATGAAACTATTTTGAATCGGCGGAGTATCCGGGCTTATTTGGATAAACCGGTAGCTGCGGAAGATTTAAAAGAAATTTTGGAAGCAGGGACTTGGGCTCCTTCGGGGGTTAATCTGCAGCCATGGTATCTGGTGGCCATTCAGAGCAAAGAAAAACTGGCGCTGCTTGGCGATGTTATGGAACGGGTTTCAGCGAAGATTGAGCCTTCCCTGAAAGCACGGTTTGCCAATGCTCCGGCGGTGGTTGACGAAACAACCCAGTTTATAAAGAAACTCGGCGGTGCGCCGGTTTATATCCTGGCATTCCAACTGAAACCGGATTATGACAATAAAGCGGATATGATTAATCTGAGTATTGGCGCTGCCCTGGAAAATATTCTGCTGGCAGCCCGGGAGAAGGGCCTTGGCACATGTTGGCTGACAGCGCCGGTGGAGGCGGAAGTCGGCAATGAACTCCGCGACCTTTTTGCACCGGGCAAAGGGCCGTTGGTTGCGCTGATCCCCCTTGGCTATCCGGCAAAAGAAGCCAGAGCGCCAAAGCGGAAAGATGGACGGTATACAATTGTATAAAAAAGCAGAGGAAAAAGCTGCCGCTTGAATGAATGAAAAATTCATGGAGCGGCAGCTTGAGTTTTTTGTATTCTTATGTGCATATAAAATTTTTGCCAGTATTTTTTTGAGGCGAAATTTGTCGATAGATAATGATTGTAATTCAGTTTTTTTGATGATAAGATGTAGACATATCTGGAAAGCCATTCGGGCTGACCTGTGAAAAATCTTTTGGCCTGTCCGGTCACATATTTAAATATTCAAGTACTTGATTCTGAGTAATTTTCAACAATTGATTTTTTTAGTAGAGATTAAAGAAAAACATGCTATAATAAAGGAGAAGATGCTTATGAAGCAACAATTGGTACCATTAACACAATTGAACCTGACAAATCGGTTTTTATTCGATGAAGTAATGGACGATGCTCAAACCCACCAGGATGTCCTCAGTATTATTTTGGGGAGGGATATTCCTCTGTTGGAACAAAATGAAAGTGAAAAAGAGCATCGGGTTTCGCTTCTGGCCCGTTCCGTCCGAATGGATGTTTTTGCCATTGATGAAAATGATACGGCATATAATACGGAGATGCAGCCGAAAAAACGGAATGACCTTCAAAAACGGAGCCGATATTATCAGTCTTTAATGGATACATCACTTTTGGAACCGGGGATTACGGATTATAATCTGTTGAAGGATAGTTATATCATTTTGATTATGACGTCTGACCTTTTGGGGCTTGACAAATATGTATATACTTTCAAAGCCCAATGCCAGGAGGCGCAGGAATATCTGCTGGAAGATGGGGCTACGCGGATATTTTTGAATACAAAGGGGAAAAACAGGGATGAGGTTTCGGAGGAACTTGTTGATTTCCTGCGTTATGTGGAAAATTCAACGGATGAGACAGCGGCCTCTATTGCGAGTGAACGTATTCAACGGATACATAAACGGGTGTGCAAGGTTCGGACAAACGAGCAAGTCGGGGTGAGGTATATGCAGGCCTGGGAAGAAAGAATCTATGATAAGGAAGAGGCGCGGGAGGAAGGGCTGGCTGAAGGTTTAGTCGAAGGCGCTTGTATTCGTACAATTTCTCTTGTAAAGAGGAACTTATCTAAAGGTGTGTCTGTGTCAGATATTGCACAATTTATGGGCGAAGCGGAAGACAGTATTGAAAAGATAGCCGATACGATAAGGTGTCACCCGGAGGCGGACGAGGCGGAACTTTACCGCCTGATTTATCCGTCAGAAGAGGAATAATTTTATGAGTATACGAAAGATAAAAAGACGAAATCTGGTAGAATTTCCGGATTTCGTCTTTTTTTGTTCTTAACTGATTGGCGGGGTAAGCCTTTTTTGCTGCAGATTTTTACTGATAATGTGTAAAAACACATTCCTGGATATGATTAATTAAAGCTTTGCTTGCGGTGGAAAGAAATGAATTTTTCTGGAATATCAATGAGAGTTCCCACGGAAAAGCAGGCTTAAAAGGCAGTATCTTTATTTCTTCTTTGGCATAAAATTCAATCATCGGTTTTGGCAGAACGATGATTTTTCCGGATAAATCAGCCAGTTCAAATAAAAACTGACAACTGGCGCCTTCGAAAGCAATGTTGGGGTGTACATTATTGGCTCGAAAATGTTTATCAAGCTGGGCGCGAACATTGAATGTTTTATCAAAAGTGATAAAAGGTGTTTCCTCAAAATCTTTAATGGTTACAAAGTTTTTATTGTTCCATGGATGGGATGGTTTAATGCCGGCAACGATTTGATTTTTTATCAGAGGGATTTCGTTTAAAAGCTCGGAATAAACAGGCCGCATGATAATCGCCATATCAACATCGCCGGAGACGACCATTTCAGCAAGGGCATTTCCGCCGGCCTCCACAGTGTTCAGGGAAATACCGGGGTATTTTTGCTGAAACTGGATTAAGAGATTCGGAAGATACATTGTTCCGACAATCGAAGGAAAACCGATGCGGACTTTTCCCTGTTTCAGATGCTTGGTTGCCGCCACTGCGTCATTCATCTGGGCGATTAGAGCAGAAATTTCACCGGCTTTCTCAAGTACGATTTCGCCGGTATCCGTGGGCAGCAGTTCATTTCCCTTGCGGTAGAACAGGGGAGTCCCGAATTCAGCTTCGATTTTGCGCAGACTTTTGTACAGCGCGGGCTGCGAAATATAGAGTTCATTTGCGGCGTGGGTCATATGACGGGTTTTTCCGATAGCGGTAATGTAATTTAATTCCCTTAATTCCATAAGCTTTCCTCCTTTGAATTATACTTTCTGTTAAATGTATTATATCATGGTTGTTCAATGTTGAGAGAACAACTATAAACCTGCGGTAGAAATTTTTTAATATGAGAAGATAGAAAAAAACAGATTTTTTGCATAAATTTCAGAAAAAGCGTGGATTTAATACAGTTTTGTGAAGTTTAAACCGGTATGATGATAAAAAATAAATTATAAATTTCACTTTTTTTCTAATTTATTTAGAAAAACATGAGAAAAAATGATGAAAATACTGTTATAAATATAGAGAAAACCCGATGATTGCGTCTCCTCAAAAACTATGAGAGAATCTAAACACAACAGGCCAGATTCGAATCGGTAAAAAAGTAAGGGTAAAAAAAGGGTTATATGATTTTGAGGAGGAAAAGAGAATGAAGGATGTAGTTATAGTCAGTGCAGCTCGGACGCCTTTTGGAAAAATGGGCGGTGCTTTAAAGCCTTTAAAGGCAACAGACCTTGGCGGACTTGCCATAAAAGAGGCGTTGCGGCGTGCCGGGATTGAAGGGAAACAGGTGGATGAGGTAGTTTACGGCATGGTTGTTCCGGCCGGACAGGGTCAGATTCCTGGACGCCAGGCATCCATTAAAGGCGGAATTCCTCATGAAGTGCCGGTTGTGACCATTAATAAGGTTTGCGGCTCTGCTTTGAAAGCAGTCACTTTGGGAGCCCAGATGATTAAAGCCGGCGATGCGGATATTATTGTGGCCGGCGGTATGGAGAGTATGAGCAATATTCCATATGTGCTTGAAAATATGCGGTGGGGCGCCCGGATGAATGATGTGAAGGCAAAGGATGCCATGGTGCTGGACGGTTTATGGTGCCCGGAAAATGATGTTCATATGGCAGTCATCGGCGGACAGGTTGCGGCGGAATATAATGTGACACGGGAAATGCAGGATGCGTGGGCATATAGAAGCCAGAAATTATGGGCTGAAGGCGAAGGTCAGGAAAAATTTGATGATGAGCGATTTGCCGTAGAGGTTCCGGGGCCGAAAGGAAAGGTAACGGTTGTGGAAAAAGATGAAGCTCCTCGCCCGAGTACAACCATGGAGGGACTTGCAAAACTTCCGCCGTTATTTGTGAAAGACGGCACAGTAACTGCGGGAAATGCACCGGGAACAAACGACGGCGCATCCGCCATTGTTCTTATGAGCCGTGAAAAGGCCGCAGAGCTTGGAGCTCCGATTTTGGCATCCATCAAAGGTTATGCTCAGGCATCCAGAGAATCCCGTTATATTGCGACAGTTCCGGGCTTGGCTATTCAGAATTTAATGGAGAAAAATCATTTGACGGTAAAAGATTTTGATTTAATAGAAATTAATGAAGCCTTTGCGGCTGTTCCGCTGGTAAGCTGTCTTGGTATCCTTGGAATGAGCGAACAGGAGATGGATGCGAAAGTCAATGTGAATGGCGGAGCGGTGGCTGTCGGACATCCAATCGGAGCCACAGGGGCCAGAATTTTGATGACATTGATTTATGAATTAAAGCGCTCCGGCAAAAAGAGCGGCGTTGCGGCGATTTGTTCCGGCATGGCCCAGGGCGATGCTGTTTGGATTGAAGTGGAATAGGAGGAAAAGAAAATGAGCGTGAAGAAAGCAATGGTTATCGGCGCCGGCCAGATGGGCGGCGGAATTGCGCAGGTTATGGCGGCTGCCGACATTGAAACATATTTAAATGATATTAATCTGCAGATTGTCAACAGCCGTTTGAAGTTTATAAATAAACTTCTTGATAAAGATATCGCCAAAGGCCGGATGGATGATTTGCAGAAAAAAGAAACGATGGCAAGGCTCATACCTTCCGACTCTTTAGAAGACGCTAAAGATTGCGATATTGTAATTGAAGCGATTGTTGAAAATATGGAAATTAAAAGCAATACCTTCCGTAAACTGGATGAAGTGTGCAAGCCGGACTGCATATTGGCTACAAACACATCATCGCTGCCGATTACTGAAATTGCAGCGGTAACAAAACGGCCGGAAAAGGGCATTGGAATGCACTTTATGAATCCGGTGCCGGTGATGAAGCTTGTAGAAATTATCCGGGGAATTGCAACATCAGATGAAACCTATGAAGCTATCAAAGCCCTGACTTTAAAATTAAACAAAACACCGGTGGAGGTTCGGGATGTTCCGGGATTTGTTTCCAACCGCGTATTGCAGATGATGATTAATGAAGCAATTTATTGTCTCTATGAGGGCGTTGCCTCCGTTGAAGATATAGATACGGTAATGAAACTCGGAATGAATCATCCGATGGGGCCTTTACAGTTGGCAGACTTTATCGGTTTAGATACGGTGCTTGCGATTATGGAAGTTATGTATGAAGGTTATGCAGACTGTAAATATCGGCCATGCCCGCTGCTCAGACAATATGTAAAAGCCGGATGGCTTGGGAAAAAGGCCGGAAGAGGATTTTATACATATTAAAATAATAATGCCTTCCTTTATTATATATGGAGACTCTGCGATTTACACCAATCGCAGAGTCTTTAGTTTTTTATATTCAAGCTGTTCAGCGGCAGAAGGGGTGTGGTACAATGAAGGTATTAAAACAAGTATGGATGTGATAAACAGAGATTTAAAAAGGAGGGTGGCTATGATGAAATTTAAGGGAAAAGTATCATGGTGGTTTTATGCAATCATTATAGGTGTTGCGGTATTGCTTATACCGCTTATTATTTTCAGCGCCTGTGTAGAGCCAAATGCTGCTGCGCTGATTACTACTTTGGCAGTATTCCTTGCAGTGGAATTCTTTTGTCTATCCATTGTCCTCCATAATTATGTAGAACTTCAGAATGAAGAATTGATTATTGTTTTTGGGTTTATAAAGAAGAAAATCCCATACGGCGATATCCTTTCCATTTCCCCGACAAGAGATGCTTCCTCTTCTCTGGCCGCATCTCTTGACAGAATTGAAATAAAATATAAGAACAAGTCGGCGGTAATGATATCTGTTGTGGATAAAGAGGGATTTTTCAATAAAATGAAGGAATATCATCCAGATATGATTATTATATAATTGATGACAAAATGGTTAATTTATAATGCAGCTATGATATAGTTTTTAAAAATTTTGGAAGTATGGTCGACATGGTTTGACAATGAATATCGCTTAAGAGTTGGAAATTTGCGGGTGTTATTTACTATAGAAAATGATATAATAACAATAAATGATATAAGTCCTCGAGGACAGATATATAAAAGAATATAGGAGGCGCAGAAGAATGAGCAGAGAAATGCTTAAAGGATTAATTGATTTAGTGCCTGATGAAGATATTGAGGCGATTTATAAAGTGATTATTAAATTTATTCCAGAAGTGACTCCGGAACCGGATGAGATAGAAGCTATTATGGAAGCAAAAGCAGATAAAAGTCCAACCATTTCTCATGAAGATATTTTTTGGAATTAAAGGCTGGTATCAAGTAGTTTCCGGGCGGTGGAATGATCTATCTGTTGCAGATAAAGAGGGATTTGAAAACCACAATTTTATAAGTGGTTACTTCCCTACATAGGGCTTTAATAAAATCCTCTAAAACGCTTGAAAACAAAGGATTTATCGCAATGTGCCCGCCTTAGCCCTTTATACGATTTTACTTGTGTTTATGCTTCCCTCGCCACCTTATCAGGGCAAAAATAAGGGAGGAAAAATCTGATAAACACCGTTATATAGATGACAATATTGAATTGGGGCATCAAAGAAGTGATATAATAAGATGTTAAAATTGATGCAACGCAATCGGGTCTGTGGCTTATAGAAACATTGATACAAAGCAGTTGTTTCTATTTGTTGATTTTGTTGTATTTGGAGGAATTTAATGTGAGTAAAGAATGGAAATATAAAATAGGAAGTGGTAAAGCGCCTGTAATTTTAATATTTTTAATGTCTTGCTTATTCGGTGGGCTTACACTATGGCTGTATAGAATAAACAATAGAGCAGTCATATTTACAGGAATTTTTACTGCCCTGATAGTGCTTGTTCTTATACTCACAATATATCGTCTTTTATTTTATAAAGTGCTGATTTCCGATGAAGGCTTTTATTATCAAACAGGTATCCGTAACGGAAAGTATTATACTTATACCAATGTTGAAAAAGCGTGGATTAGCTCCGGTAGATCTCAAAACGGCGGACAAGGTGAATACTGTAATATTGCACTTTATAACAAAAGGGTGATGCGTTTCCCATTTTTCTATAATGATGAAAAAAGCGTGGATTATTTAATCAAACGAGCAAACGCTGATACACGAAGTATAAGGACAAATACCTTAAAAGAAAAAGACGATTATTTGATTGACGGTAAGTTTTTTGGCAAAACAAGAATTGTATTGGGAATTGTGATACTTGCTGTACTTGCTTTCATTGATGTTTTCTTAATCAGAGAAATCGGTTTTAATTTTATCATTATACCGAGTATTGCAATGGCCGTTGCCGTTGCTTTGCTATTGTTTAACTATCACTTGTTTTTTCAAGTTAAAATCGGAAAGGATAGTTTTTACTGCCAAACGACTCCGTTTAATGGAAATTGCTACAAATATAGTGAAATTGCAGATTGTCGGAAGATAAAACGAGTTGTAAGGCATGGAGGATACGGTAATGGTTCATTGCACAGGAAATATTACTTTTATTTTGAATTTACCGATAATAAAGGGAAAAAACATAAATTCCAATATGAGCAGCAAATTCACGAATATGAAGTGAATGTATTAAAAGAAAGAATAGAAACGTCTAAAGGTTAGAAAACAGTGTAATTATGAAAAAAGGAACAATTTTTACGATGCTCTTTAGAATAATGGGAATTATTGTATTAATTCTCGGTATTCGAATGGTTGGCGAGGGTGTTTACAACTACATAGATGAACATAATCAGAAAGACTGGGTTTTCACGACTGCTTATGTTATTGATATATCGAGTGAGTATTCAGGTACTCGTCATAATCAACATGTCGATTATGATATTACCTATCAGTATGAAGTGAATGGGAATAAATACTCCGATAAGCTTTACAATAGAAGCAAGGCAATGGGACTTGGCGATAAAATCAAAATAAAGTATAATCCTGAAGAGCCAGAAAACTCAACCGACATTTTAGCACCGAGTGTTAAAAATCTGATACTTTTCTTTGTCTTTGGAGCAATATTTATCACAATCGGATTTTTCCTTTCGGGTGTTTGGGCGCTCATTCGTAAGATGCGGCGCAAAGGTGAACTGGAAGAAAAGGAAACTCTTCCACCTGAAGAATATGTCAAATCCAATGAAAGAAACAGGAATAGCCGAAATCCAGCTTTGAAAGCGGCTTTAAGACTTTTGGCTATTTTGATATTCTTAGGCGGTACATTTTTGTCAATAAAGCTGTTTCCGGGTATTCGCCCCATAGATACAGACCATTTCGTAGAAATTGTCAGGGCTGCCGGTTATACAGCTAAAGATACATCAACAGAGCTAAGCCAGAGTTGGAAAGTGGGCTCTATGCTTAAAGAGGCATACTCATTTAACGATGGCAATATTAGAATGGATTTTGTTGTTATGGATACGGCGGAAAGTGCCAGTGTATTATTTAATGGTATGACACTTCCTATATCGGATGGAAACATTAGAGATTCTGGCGGAATGGTTCACGAGTTGTATTCAGTAGAAAACGGAACACTTTATGTGGCAAAAATTCGTATCAGCGACACGGTTCTTTATGTTTCAGCACAAGTCAAGTATAAGCCAAAAGCTGAGGAATTATTAAAAGAACTTGGATATTGGAAGGAATAGCAGGATGCTTCTCTGTCTCAGCTGCTTTTCCGCTCCCCCTTTCGGGCGGTGGCTCATGTGTAGGAGCGAAATGCCTTTTGCACGAAGAACAGCTTTGTGCAAGAGGTGTATTTCGCTGTCAAACGCCGAGGGCTTACTACCCACCGAGAAAGAAGTTTTGTATTCAGATAAACATAGTTCCCTTGTTTCGGCTCGTAAGGGCAAAAACAAGGGAAAATACATAAGACTGGAAACTAAGCAGGCGAAATACTTTGAAAATACAACGTTTTCAGAGGATTTCATGGACAAATCGGGATTTTTCAATAAAATGCAGGAATATCATTCAGATATGATTATATGCTAGGAGAAATTTAAAATAATGAATTATAAAATCCGGGAAATCAGAGAAAACGAGTATCCGATATTAGCTGATTTTTTGTATGAAGCAATTTTTATCCCAGAGGGAATGGAAAAGCCGCCAAAGTCTATTATTGAACAGCCTGAGCTGCAGGTATATATTGCAGATTTCGGAAAAGCAGATGATTGGTGTCTTGTGGCGGAAGTAGAAGAGAGAATTGTGGGCGCAGTATGGGTGCGTATTATGGATGACTACGGGCATATTGATGCCGAAACACCCTCGTTTGCTATGGCGCTGTATGAAGAATACAGGCATTTAGGCATTGGCACGTCGCTTATGAGAGCTATGCTGCATCTTTTAAAGGATAAGGGATATAGGCAGGCATCTTTATCTGTTCAAAAAGCAAATTATGCAGTGAATATGTATCGAAAAACAGGCTTTGAGGTTGTTGATGAAAACGAGGAAGAATATATAATGATTTGCCGATTGTAATTGGTGAAAAAACGGCAGGGAGCCGCACGCTTAGAATCTGGAATTTTTATTCCTGAAAGCACCGGCTCTTTTTGTGTTTAAGTAAAACTTTAAATCGGACAATAAAATCCCCGTAATTTGTTGTGTTACGGGGATTTTTGCGTTCTAAAAAATGTGATGCGAAAAAAATATGTCAAAAAATCGACAAATTATGAAGGGATATATGGACATATTTACTATTTGCGATAATAAAAAGTAATTAAATAAATAACTAAAAGTGATAGTATGAGTCACGGCTATTCTGAAAAATGTACTCCTGAATGAAATTAATGAGCGCTTTGGCTGCTGTAGACAGGAAAACATTCTTGCGAAATATAAGACTTAGTTCCCATGGGAAAGTCGGACTAAAGGGAATCATTTTTATTGGGTCATCTTTACAATACAGCTCAATCATCGGGATAGGGAGAATGAGGATGCTGTTTGAAAGAGTGGCATATTTGTAAAGAAACTGGCTGCTGGAACTTGTCAGGGCAAAATCAGGTTGAATGTTTTCGGCCCGGAATCGTTCGAGCAGTTGGGTATGAATATTAAAGTTTTCATCAAAAGTGACAAAAGGAACATCTTTAAAATCCCGAATTGTCACAAAGTTTCGGCTGGCCCAGGGGTGGGATTTATTGACGCAGGCTACCATCTGATTTTTGATGATAGGAATCTCATTTAAAGCATCTGAGTAGACCGGGCGCATAATGATAGCCATGTCTAATTCCCCTTCAGTAACCATATGGGCCAGGGTTGCGCCGCCGGATTCTGTGGTGTGGAGAGCGATGTTTGGGTGGATTTGCTGAAACTTAATAAGCAGGTCCGGCATATACAGGTTTCCGACAACCGTAGGAAACCCTAAGTGAACTTTTCCACGTTTTAAATTTTTTGTCTCTGCAATGGAATCTTCCATCTGGGCAACCAGGTTAAGAATGGATTTTGAGTTTTCCAGTAAAATGATACCTGTATCTGTCGGCAAAAATTCATTTCCCTGTCTGTAAAAAAGTGTAGTGTTCAATTCGGCTTCTACTTTTCGCAGCGCTTTATGCAGAGCCGGCTGTGAGATGTATAGATTTTGAGCAGCCTTTGTCATATTTTTTGTTTTTGCCAGTTCTGTGAAATAACGCATTTCTCGTATGTCCATGAAAATCCCCCCTAAGATAAATGTAAGATTTCAATTATAAAGTTAATTATATGACGAAGTTTGTCGGAAAAGCAAGGAACTCTAAGTTATATTTTTCAGAAAAAAGGATATTTGAATTCATAGCCAAAGAATGTAACAATGAGGGCACAGATACTTGAGAAAAAAATTTAAAGAAAGGATTTTGAGAATGAAAATTGTTGTGTGTGTAAAACAGGTACCGGATACGACGGAAGTTCGGCTTGACCCAGTGACAAATACCTTAATCCGGGACGGCGTACCGAGCATTATTAATCCGGATGATAAGGCGGGGATTGAAGCTGCATTAACATTAAAAGAGAAAGTTGGGGGAACAGTGACAATTGTCTCTATGGGACCTCCGCAGGCAGAGGAAGCGCTGCGGGAAGCATTGGCAATGGGAGCCGATGATGCCATTCTTATCAGCGACCGGGCATTTGGCGGTGCGGATACATGGGCAACCTCATCAACCATCGCCGCGGCTTTAAAGAAACTGGATTATGACCTGATCATCACCGGCCGTCAGGCGATTGACGGGGATACGGCCCAGGTTGGTCCTCAGATTGCGGAGCATCTTGGAATTCCTCAGATAAGCTATGTGGAAGATATCCGGGTTGACGGGGAAGCGCTGATCGTGAAACGTAAGTTTGAAGACAGAAGTCATATGCTGAAAGTAAAAATGCCGGCTCTTTTAACCGCATTGAGCGAATTGAATACACCGAGATATATGACGGTCAAAGGCGTCTATAAGGCTTATTCCAAAGAGATTAAGGTGTGGGGACTGGAAGAATTAAAGGATACAGTGGATGTGGCTGATATCGGGCTTAAAGGCTCGCCGACAAAGGTACGGAAATCCTTTACAAAACAGGCTAAGGGCGCAGGTGAGAAATTTAATGGCTCCGATGATGAAGCTGTAGCATTAATTGTTAAAAAATTAGCAGAAAAACATTTGATTTAATGTAGAGAGGATTGGAAGTCTGATGAGTAAAGATATTTATGTATTTGCAGAGCAGAGAGACGGAAATATTCAGAAAGTAGCTCTGGAATTAATTGGTAAAGGGCGGGAACTGGCAGATACTTTAAATCAAAAGGTAGTTGCTGTGCTTCTCGGAAATGAAATTAAAGAAAAGGCCGGAGACCTGGTAGAAGCCGGTGCAGACGGTGTCGTTGTTATCGAACATGCCATGCTGGCGGAGTATACAACGGAACCCTATGCCAAAGCGGTGGCAGCGGTTATTCGCGAGAAAGACCCGGAGATTTTTCTTTTTGGTGCGACGGCGATTGGCCGGGATTTGGCCCCAAGGGTTTCTGCGAGAATCCATACAGGTTTGACAGCCGATTGTACAGGGCTGGAAATTGATGAAGAGAGCGGAAATCTGTTGATGACCCGTCCGGCTTTTGGCGGAAATATTATGGCTACGATTGTCTGTGAAGAGCATCGGCCGCAGATGGCTACGGTGCGCCCGGGCGTTATGAAGGCGCTGGATACGGATGGACAGCGCCGGGGCGATATTGAGTCAATGAATATTGAGTTCAGCGAGGCGGACCAGACAGTCGAACTTCTGGAAGTTTTGAAGGAAGAACGTCAGATTGGGGATATCACGGAAGCTAAAGTTCTTGTTTCCGGCGGCCGGGGCATGGGAAATGCAGAGAATTTCTATGAATTGCTGAAACCGCTGGCAGAAGTTTTTGACGGGGCGATTTCCGCATCGAGAAGCGCTGTGGATTCGGGATGGATAGACCATGAATGTCAGGTTGGACAGACAGGGAAAACCGTTCGCCCGGATTTATATCTGGCCTGTGGTATTTCCGGCGCTATTCAGCATGTGGCCGGTATGGAAGGTGCAGAATATATCGTGGCGATCAATAAAAATGAAACGGCTCCGATTTTTGATGTGGCTGACCTCGGCATCGTTGGAAACGTCAACACAATACTTCCGAAATTAATTGCGGCGATCAGAAAGTATAAGGAGGAAGCAGGATGCTAACTTTGGGAATTGACATTGGTTCAGCATCCAGCAAGGCGGTTATTTTAAGGGATGGCGCGGAAATGACGGCATCCGCAGTCATTCAGGCCGGAACAGGAACTTCAGGGCCGGGCCGTGTTATGGAGGAACTTTTCAGAGACATTGATTTAGAACCTCAGGATATAGATTTTACTGTGGCAACCGGATATGGGCGGTTTTCCGTGGAAAATGCCGATAAACAAATCAGCGAGATTACCTGTCACGCGAAGGGCATTTATTATCTGCTTCCAAAAGCCCGGACAATTATCGATATCGGCGGCCAGGATGCCAAGGCAATTCAACTGGATGCCAAAGGTAATATTTTGAAATTTGTTATGAATGATAAATGTGCCGCGGGTACCGGTCGTTTTCTGGATGTCATGGCAAGAGTTTTGGAAATACCTTTAACAGATATGGAGAGCGCCCATTTTAAGGCGGATAAATGGGCCTCAGTCAGCAGTACCTGTACCGTGTTTGCGGAGTCAGAGGTTATTTCCCAGTTGTCAAAGGGCGTGTCTAAAGAAAACATTATTGCCGGAGTACATCAGTCCATAGCAAGCAAAGCCTGTTCCCTTGTGTATCGCGTGGGTGTGAAGGACGATGTGATTATGTGCGGCGGCGTGGCCCAGGATGGGGGCGTTGTGGATGCCATTGAAAAAGAATTGCAGCAGAAGATTACAGTTGCTCCGAATCCGCAGATTACCGGGGCGCTGGGAGCGGCACTTTTAGCCTATGAGCTGCTGATAAAGTAGGAGGCAGGTGCTATTTTTGGAGAAAGAGGGTAAGAAGATGGAAATTAACATTAATGAAGCAAGTGCTAAGGAGTTATTGGCATATTATCAGGAAAAGCTGGATGAAGAAGCCAGAAATGCCCATAGTGAGGGAAGGCTGGTTTGCTGGTCGGCAGCATTGTGTCCTTCTGAATTTTGTGAGGCTATGGATGTTTCAATGGTTTATCCGGAAACCCATTCGGCCGGCTGCGGTGCAAGACGTTCATCCATGGACTGTCTGGAAATTGCAGACCAGAAAGGTTACAACATCGATATCTGTTCCTATGCTCGGACAAATATCGGCTACATGGAAATGCTCAAGCAGGAGGCTCTGACCGGTGTGACTTCAGAGAAACTGGCAAATTCCAAGGCGGCCAGAGTACCGCTGCCGGATTTTGTCCTCACCTGCAATAATATTTGCAATACGCTGCTTAAATGGTACGAAAATCTGGCCCGTGAACTGGATATCCCTTGTATTATTATCGATGCGCCGTTCAACCACACCATGCCGGTTCCGAGACACAATAAGGAATATATGGTTGGCCAGTTCCAGGCAGTTATCGCAAAGCTTGAAAAAATTTGCGGACGGCAGTTTGATTATGATAAATTCCTGGCAGCCCAGGTTCAGACACAGCGGTCGATTTATCAGTGGAATCGGGTTGCATCCTATGCATTCAGAAAACCGTCGCCATTAAACGGTTTTGATTTATTTAATTACATGGCTATGCCGGTAACCTGCCGTTCAAAAAAATATTCGGAAATTGTCCTGAAAAAATTTGCGGATGAACTGGAAGAGAATGATAAGAACGGAAAATATGCATTTGGTGCGGCTGAAAACGAAAAGAACCGGGTAACATGGGAAGGCATTGCCGTGTGGCCGTATCTGGGGACAACCTTTAAGGGCCTCAAAAATGAAGGAGCCCTGATGACCGGTTCCGCATATCCGGGCATGTGGGATTTTGAATATATTCCTGGCGATATGATGTCCATGGCTGAAACCTACTCTAAAGTTTATCTGAATTGCGGAGCGCCGCATCGGTATGAGGAATTTTACAAAGTTGTGGATAATTCCAGGAGTGACGGCATTATTCTTCACACAAATCGAAGCTGCAAGATTATGGCTTTCCTGAATGGTGAGGGCGCTGAGTTTATTAATACAAAGAAAAAGGCTCCGTTTGTCAGTTTTGATGGCGACCAAACCGACCCTCGTGTATTTGCGCCGGCCCAGTTTGAGACGCGTATACAGGCATTGTCTGAGATGATGAACAGCCAGAAAAACCAGTAGAGGGAGGAATGAAATATGAGAGCAGTTGATGATATTATCAGAGAATTCAGAGCAATAGCAGATAATCCGAAAAAAGCTATGGAGGATTATAAAAAAGAAACCGGAAAAGGCGCTGTAGGCGTTATGCCGGTATATTGTCCGGAGGAAATCGTACATGCGGCGGGCTATTTGCCTATGGGAATGTGGGGAACGCAGAAAAAAACAATTTCCAAAGCCCGTACATACTGGCCGCCTTTTGCATGTTCCATCATGCAGTCGGTTACTGAGCTTATGGCAGAAGGCGCCTATGATGATTTAGAAGCCGTTATCTTTTCTGTGCCTTGCGATACGTTAAAATGTATGAGTCAGAAATGGCAGGGAAAAGCGCCGGCAATCGTATTCACCCATCCTCAAAATCGAAAAGACGCTTACGCAGTGGCTAATGTTTTCTGCCGGGAAGAGTATGAAATTGTTAAGGAAAAGCTTGAAAATATTCTCGGTGTGACGATTACAACAAAGGATTTGCAGCGAAGCATCGATATTTATAACGAAAACCGTCAGGCCTGCCGTGATTTTTGTGACCTTGCTGCGGAATATGCGGGAAGAATCAGGCCGTCCGAACGGCATGCGGTGATTAAAGCCCGGTGGTTTATGGAAAAATCCAGACATACGGCGCTGCTTAAAGAATTAATTGAGGCTTTACAGGCTGAACCAAAGCCGGAATTTAACGGAAAGAAAATTATACTTACCGGCATTATGGCCGAGCCGTATGAGATATTGGATATTTTTGAGGAAAATGGTTTTGCGATCGTGGCTGATGACCTGGCACAGGAATCCCGCCAGTTCCGGCAGGATGTTCCGAAGGATGCGGACCCGCTGATGGCGCTGGCCAAGGCTTGGAATAACTTTGACGGCTGTTCCCTTGCCACCGATGAATTTAAACCAAAAGGAAAAATTATTATTGATGCCGTGAAAAAATATGACGCAGATGCAGTTATTGTCTGTATGATGAAATTCTGTGACCCGGAAGAATTTGACTATCCGATTCTTCTTCAGGAATTTGAGCCGGAGGGAATTCGGAGTCTCTTTATCGAGATAGACCAGGAATCCACTGCCTTTGAACAGGTAAAAACCCGGGTTCAGACATTTGCTGAAATTCTGTAAATCCATAATTAAATATGTATTGAGGGGAGGATTTACATATGTATGCACTTATTGCTTTTATACCAATTATTTTTACAGTTGTTGTGATGGCCGGTTTTAACTGGCCTGCAAAGCGGGCGCTGCCTTTGGCGTGGCTGATCACAGCCGTTCTTTCACTGGCAGTATGGAAAATGGACATGCTTACTGTAGGCGCTTATACCGTTTCCGGATTTTTAAATTCTCTGGATACATTGGCCGTTATCTTCGGCGCAATTCTTATCATGAACACTTTAAAACATTCCGGGGCAATGAAGGTTATCAATAATATGTTTACGACAATTAGTGATGACCCGAGAATCCAGGCTGTTATTATCGGGTTTATGTTTGGAGCATTTATTGAAGGCGCTGCCGGCTACGGGACTCCGGCAGCCCTGGCTGCTCCACTATTGATAAGTCTGGGCTTTCCGCCATTATGTGCGGCGATGGTTGCTCTGATATACAACAGTGTTCCTGTTAATTTTGGCGCCGTAGGTCTGCCGCCAAATACAGCGATGAATCTTATTTCCGGGATGATTTCGGACAGAGGTGCGGACCCGGAGGCATTCAAGCTTGTGCTGGCAAAATGGGTGGCGATACCAAATGCCATCATTGCTCCGATTATCATTTTTGTAGCCATGGCTATGATGTGTAAAATTTACGGAAAAACAAAATCTATTAAACCGGCAGTTGAATGTTTGCCGTTCATTATTGTCGCCGCATTGATTTTTGATATTCCGTATTTATTGATTGCAACTTTCCTGGGAACAGATTTGCCGTCACTGCTGGCAGCGCCAATTGGTATGCTCGGCACGATTTTTATGGCAAAGAAAGGAATTCTTATTCCGAAAAACCGATTTGAATTCCGCGCCCCATCCGAATGGGAACCTTATTGGAAATCGGTGGCAGAAGTGAAGGAAGATGAAACGATGAAGGGCGAGGCTACCATGTCGCCAATCATGGCCTGGCTTCCATACGGGATTATAGCTATTGTACTTGTGATTACCCGTGTTGCCCTTCAGAGTGTCATGAATGTCGGAACGCTTCCGTGGGCTATAAGCCTTAAAAATATTCTTGGCGTATCCGGCGTTGACTGGACATTCAAGTGGGCGTGGAGCCCGGGAATTCTGCCGTTTACAATTGTAGCCCTGCTTATTATTCCATTACATAAAATGAAAGGCGAACAGATAAAGGCGGCATGGAAGGAAACGGGCCGAATGGTCAGCGGAGCGGCGATTGCCCTGTTGTTTGGTATCGCTATGGTACAGTTATTCCGTTTCTCAAATGTAAATGCAAGCGGATTAAACAGTATGCTGATTGAAATGGCCAGAGGTTTGGCAGCTCTTGTCGGCAAAGGCTATATTGTCGTAGCGCCTCTGATTGGTGTACTTGGTGCATTTATTTCCGGTTCGGCAACTGTGTCAACGACATTATTTTCTTCGCTGCAGTATGAGACGGCAACCATTTTGGCCCTGCCTGAGCTTCTGATTATCGCAATGCAGGTATCCGGCGGCGCTATGGGTAATATGACCTGTGTTAATAATATTGTTGCAGCCTGTACAACCTGCGGAACAATCGGCGCTGAGGGACGGCTGATTCGTTCGAATGTGGTTCCGATGCTTATTTACTGTGCATTGACAGTGTTGATTCTTGGCGGAGCGATTATGATGGGCGTGAACCCTTTCCCTTTATAATAGCCTGTTAAGATAAATGGAAAACTCCCAGGGGAGAAAGACATAAACACCGCAACAAGCTTTACTGATAAATGAAATAAACAAGGTATAGTCGCACCCTGAAATGTGTTGTCAAAAGACCTGGGAGTTATCTTTTTCAGAGAGGAGATGTGAAACGGATGGTTAAATTGATTACAGCGGAGGCAGCAGCGTCCATGCTGCAGGATGAAATGTCTGTAGGCGTCGGCGGTTTTGTAGGATTTGGTACGCCTGAGGAATTGCTGATTGCCATTGAAAACAGATATATTGAAAAGAAGGAGCCTAAAGACTTAAGCGTATTTTTTTCTCCGGGTATCGGAGACAGCGGTGATAAAGGTTTAAGCCACTTGGGGTATGAAGGACTTGTTAAGCGTGCGGTCTGCGGCCATGTGGGACTGGCGCCCCGGTTTCGAAAGCTGTGCGCAGACAATAAGGCGGAATGTTTTATTATTCCGCAGGGGGTATGCAGTCACCTGCTGAGAGCTGCGGCAGGAAAGAAACCGGGATTGATTACCCATGTAGGACTTAAAACCTATGCGGACCCGAGAGTTGAGGGCTGTAAAGGAAATCAGGCGGCGATTGATTCGGGACATGAGGTTGTCGAGCTGATTGAGCTTGACGGCAAAGAATATTTGTTTTATAAGGCTGTTCCATTGGATATTTGTTTCCTTCGCGGCACCTATGCCGATGAGGACGGGAATATATCCCTTGTTAAAGAGGCTGTCCATGGCGACCAGTTGGAAATGGCCATGGCAACGAAAAATAACGGAGGCATTGTTATTTTCCAGGTGGAAAAACTGGTCAGCAAGGGCGTTCTTCCGGTGAAAGATATCAAAATTCCGTCGATTTTCGTGGATTATATCGTTGAATCCAAGCCGGAGCATCATTGGCAGTCTTTCCTGGAACCGGGATATCGGCCGGAGCTTACGGGGGAAATCCGGATTCCGGTGGAAGCCATTCAGCCTATGGAATTAAATTTACGTAAAATCTGCGGGCGCCGGGGAGCTATGCTGATGAAAAAAGGCAATGTGGTGAATCTTGGAATCGGTGTGCCGGATGCCGTTGCGGCGGTTGCCGGTGAAGAAGGAATATCTGACCAGATTACCCTTTCCATCGAATCCGGTGTTCTGGGCGGCGTTCCGACCGGCGGTGTCGGCATTGGCGGAACGGTGAATCCGGAAGCAATTATGAAACAGCCGGATAATTTTGATTTTTATGACGGCGGCGGTTTGGATTTGGCCTTTTTGGGACTGGCAGAAGTTGATGAAAAGGGCAACGTCAATGTTTCAAAATTTGGCGGCCGTGTAGTTGGCCCGGGCGGATTTATCAACATCACTCAGAATGCAAAGGCCGTGGGATTTTGCGGGACCTTTACTGCCGGAAAAATAAAATATGAGATTAAGGACGGCGAGCTTCATATTCTTGAGGACGCGCCGGGAATTAAATTTAAAAAGGCTGTGGAACAGATTACCTACTCGGGAGATTACGGTATGGAAACCGGCCAGCCGGCTTATTACATTACAGAGAGGGCTGTGTTCAAGAGGGTTCCGAGAGGATTACAACTCATTGAGATTGCTCCGGGTGTAGACCTCCAAAAAGATATTCTCGATAAAATGGAATTTACTCCAATTATGGATGATATCCGGTTAATGGATGAACGCATCTTTAAAGACGCATTAATGAACCTGAATTTAGACGAGTAAAATGGCTTGGAGAATAGGATAAACAAAATTTAATAAATGAGCTTCCTTAAATCAACTGAAATCCCCGTAATCTGCACCATTACGGGGATTTTACTATTTTATTGGACAGTTATGGGAACCTGTTGTATACTTAGAATAATTGGAAATAATGGACTGATTTACGGGCAGAGGAGGTATGTGGCAGAATGTATCAGTATTTTATGGCTTCGCCGATTGGAAAGCTCCGGCTGGTTGAAGACGGCGGATTTATCAAGGAAATTTCATTGGCAGATGTGCCGGCGGCGAAGCTGAATTCAGAGGGGAAAATTATTAAGGCGGCGGAAACTTATGTTGGAGCGGCAACAGAAAAAACAGAGATATTGGCTGAGGCGGAACGCCAGCTCCGGGAATATTTTGCAGGGGTGAGAAAAAGCTTTGATTTGCCGCTGAAGCCGGATGGAACGGCTTTTTTTCAAAGTGTGTGGAATGAGCTGCAGGAAATTCCCTATGGCGAGACACGTACCTATGGAGATATCGCAAAGGCGGTTGGCAAGCCGACAGCGGCCAGAGCAGTCGGCATGGCAAATCATCATAATCCGATTATGATCGTGATTCCGTGCCATCGGGTGATTGGAGCGAACGGACAGTTGGTTGGATATGCGGGAGGCCTGGATGTGAAGCAGAGATTGATTGATTTGGAGAAGAACCATGGATGTTGAAGTTGTGAGACAGATGCTTATAGGGATGGCGGATGAGGATTATCGGGCCTTTCACAGCAAGCTGGTGCCGGGAACAGATAATATTCTCGGGGTGCGGGTGCCGGAACTGCGCAAGCTGGCGAAAAAACTGGTGAAAGAGGACTGGCGGGAATATTTTGACGCTGCGCCGAATCTGTATTATGAAGAGGATATGCTGCGCGGTTTTATGGTTGGATACGGGAAAATGGATTTGGAGGAACGGCTGGAGCGGATTCGTGGCTTTGTGCCGAGTATTCATAACTGGGCGGTCTGCGACTGTTTTTGCTCTACTTTAAAGTTTACGGAAAAGAACCGGGAAATTGTCTGGGAGTTTTTGAAGCCCTACTTTATGTCGGAGGAGACCTATTATCGGCGTTTTGCTTCAGTAATGGCGTTGGATTATTATACTCTGCCTGAATATGCCCCGGCAGTCTTCGGCTATTTTGATGCGATGAAAAATCCCGATTATTATGTTCAGATGGCCGTTGCCTGGGCGATTTCAGTATTTTATGTTCATTTGCCGGAAATGACGGAAAGCTATATCAGGGAAAATCAGTTGGACGATTTTACCCACAATAAGGCGATTCAGAAAATATGTGAATCTTATCGAGTGGATAAGGGAACGAAAGCACGGCTCAGAACATTGAAACGGGGAAAATGATGAGGATAGGATATTTTGCGCTGACGGAGCAGGGCTTTGCGCTGGCACGCCGGCTGAATGAACAGTGGCCGGGAGAAATTTTTCCCAAAGCGGATTTAAAACAGCATATGGAGGAAGCCTGGGGACGGCTGGATGCCCTGGTGTGTGTGATGGCCGCCGGAATTGTGGTGCGCCATATGGTGCCTCTGCTTCGGGGAAAGGATAAAGACCCGGCAGTGATTGTCATGGATATACGGGGGCAATGGGTAATCAGCCTTTTATCCGGCCATCTTGGCGGGGCCAATGAACTGGCTGCCCGGCTGGCGGAAGTGACCGGGGGACATCCGGTGGTGACGACGGCTACAGATGTGGAAGGAATTATCGCCTTTGATGAGGCGGCGAAAAAGAATCAGTTATTGATTGAAAATCTGTCCGCGCTGAAATACGTCAGCGGGCAGATGCTTGACCGTGGAGAGGTCAAGGTTGTCATCGACCCTTTTTATATAGAAGAAAGAGCAGAAAAAACCCTTTATCTTCGGCCCCAGACACTGGTGCTGGGCGTGGGATGTAAAAAAGCGATGGCGCCGGAGCGGATGGCGGAAGCCTTTCGAAGTTTTGCCGGGACATTCCTCCCGGATATACGGTGCATCCGGGCAGTGGCCACAGTGGACAGAAAAGCCGGAGAGGCGGCGATTCTTTCTCTGGCTGAAAGGCTGGAAGTCCCGCTGATGGTGATTTCAAGAAAAATGATAAGTCATCTGGATTTTGAGGCGGTGCCGGGAGGCCCGTTGGAATATTCGCCTTTTGTGGAGAAGACCCTTGGCGTGGGTTCAGTGGCGGAGGCCAGCGCCTATCTGGCTGCAAAATCCATGGCAGGCGGAGCCTATGAAACGGGGCGGCAGGCCTCAGCCAAAGAGAAGGCCCGTTTAAGCATAAAAAAACAAAAGTATGAAGGAATTACATTTGCGGCGGCGGAGATAAGGCAGACGATAGATTTATGAGTATACAATTAATCAGTGTCAGTCATAAGACGGCGGATTTGAATATACGAAGCTGTTTTGCGCTGACAAAGGAAAAACAAATTGAATATTTAGAGAACATGGTTTCCGGAGGATACATTGAAGAATGTGTCCTTTTGTCGACCTGCAACCGGTTGGAGGTCTATCTCTATGGCGGTGATGAGAATCAGCGGGAAATTTTTTATGAGGCGGCCCAGGGGCTGCTCCGGCTGCTTGAATTTCCGGCAGGGATTGACGGTGCGGAGTATTTGAGATTTTATGAGGGTGAGAAGGCGGAACGACATCTTTTCATGGTGGCCGCCGGACTGGATTCCATGGTTATGGGTGAAGACCAGATTCTGGGCCAGGTTAAGGAGGCGCAGCAGCAGGCAAGAGAAGCGGGAACTATCGGTACATTTTTGGATACCTGTTTCCGCTATGCGGTGACCGGCGCCAAAAAGGTTAAGACGGAGACAGCCCTGTCCAAAACTCCGGTATCCACGGCCACCATTGCCGTGAAAGCCGCCAGAGAATTTCTGGGTGATTTGAACGGAAAAAATGTGCTTCTCATCGGGGCGTCAGGAAATATAGGAAACAGTATTTTAAAAAATCTTTTATCTGAAGGAGAAACTTCTATATATATGACGACGCGTCAGCGCTGTCACGGCGGGGAAAGCCATCAATATAAGGAAATCCCCTATGGCGAGCGTTACGCATGGCTGGACAGGGTGGATGTTGTCATCAGTGCGACGGCCAGCCCCCATTACACGGTAACGGTGGAAAAGGTAAAAAAAGCGCTGGTTACAGAAAAATCCCGGGTTTTTGTGGATTTGGCTGTGCCGCCGGATATTGATAAACGGGTTCGGGAGCTTCCGGATACCGGCTATTATAATATCGATGATTTTGCCCGGGTTGCGGAGGAAAATAATCGAAAAAAAGAGCGGGAGGCGGCTGCTGCAGTGGATATTCTGGAAGATTATCGGGTTCAATTTAAAAAATGGATGATTTTTCAGAAATCTTTCCGGGATGTGCAGTGTATGAAAGAAAAAATATGCGCTCAGGCGGAGACGAAGGGAATGGATAAGGCGGTATCCCATTTCTTTTTTGCGCTGAGAGAGAGCCTTGAGCCAAATCAATTGGAAATATTTATGGAAGCTTTGAAGAAAGTTGAGGAATCATATGAAAAGGATTGACGTGGTTGGATTTGGCCCGGGCGGCTATGAATATATGACGGTTCAGGCCGTTGAGGCGATGAAATCAGCGGATGTGATTGTCGGTTATACAACCTATATTGATTTGATTCGGAATCTGTTTCCGGAAAAAAATTTTTTGGATACGCCGATGACCCGGGAGGTAGAACGGTGCAGAATTGCTTTGGCAGAGGCTATGAAAGGAAAACAGGTTGCGCTGGTCAGCAGCGGAGACAGCGGCATTTATGGAATGGCAGGCATTATGCTCCAGGTGGTTCAGGCATCGGGAGAAGACATTCCGGTTCGGATTATTCCGGGGGTGACAGCCGCCAGCGCCGGAGCTTCCGTGCTGGGGGCCCCTTTGATGAATGATTTTGCCGTCATCAGCCTAAGTGATTTAATGGTATCCCTTGAGCAGATTATGAAGCGGGTGGAATGTGCCGCTGAGGGTGATTTTGTCATTTGCCTCTACAATCCTAAAAGCCGGAAAAGGAAGGATTATCTCGAAAAGGCGGCGGACCTTATCCTGAAATTTCGGAAACCGGAGACCCCGGTGGGCATCGTGCGGCGGGCCGGACGGGAAAACAGTTGCTGGGAGCTGACCGCCTTAAAAGATTTGAAATATGCAGAGGTTGATATGTTTACGATTGTTATTATAGGTAATTCCATGACCTATATCCGTGATGGAAAGATGCTCACACCGAGGGGCTATGTACTGGAGGAGGTATGAAAATGGCTGTATTTCCAATGTTTATTGAATTAGAAAATGAAATCTGTCTGATTATCGGCGGCGGTAAGGTGGCCCTTCGAAAAGCGGAGGTGCTTTTGGATATGGGAGCGGAAGTCCATGTCATCAGCCGGGAATTTGAGCCGGAATTGGAGCAATGTCAGTCTCCGGGGCGGCTGGAATGTCATGCGGTGGATGGAGGACCGCTGGCAGCGGCTGTATGGCTGGAGCAAAATGCCCGGAAAGAGGGCATAGGCAATGTGGCCATGCTCATCTGTGCGACGGATGATGAGCGCATAAACCATCAGATGGTTTTATGGGCCAGAAAGAACCGGGTTCCGGCAAATTCGGCAACTAATCCGGCGGACTGTGATTTCTATTTTCCATCGGTGGTACGCCGGGGGAATCTGATGGTCGGCGTATCGACGGGGGGACGGACTCCGGCCTTGTCGAGAATGGTGGCCCGGCAGATTCAGGAAATACTGCCGGAATGGTATGAGACATTGGCGGAAACAGGCGTTGAAGCAAGGGAGCGTATCCATCAGGCGAACGTAGATTCAGGCGAACGGAAGGAAATTTTGGTAAAAGTTCTTAAAGCGGCGTTGGAAGATAAAGGGCGTTTGACGGAGGAAGATATCGACAGAATTATTCAGGATAACCGGTCAGGAGAAAAAAATGGCAGATAAAATCCGAATTGGAACGCGAAAAAGCCTGCTGGCCCGGGTTCAGACCCGGATTGTCGCCGAAAAGCTGAAAGATATAGCGCCGGAGACAGAGATTGAGATTATTCCTATAGTTACAGAAGGGGATTTGCGGCTGGATAAATCTCTGGGAAGTTTTGGCGGTAAAGGTGTTTTTACAAAGGAATTGGAACAGGCTCTGCTGGATGGCAGAATTCACATGGCGGTACACAGTGCAAAGGATATGCCGGTGGATTTCCCGGCGGGACTTACTCTTGGCGCTGTTGTTGAGCGGGCCGAATGGGAAGATATGGTTGTGACGGCAGATGGGAAGGGCTTAAAGGAAATGACTCCGGGAACAGTCATCGGTACAGGAAGTCTGAGGCGCAGTTTACAGCTTAAAATGCTGAATCCGGGGATTCGGACAAAGGAAATCCGGGGAAATGTTCAGACCCGTCTGCAGAAGTTAAAAGAAGGGCAGTATGATGCCATCGTTTTGGCCCGGGCCGGAATTGAGCGGCTTCGCCGGGATGGAGAAAAGCATACGAATCCGGAAGGAATAGATGAAGATTTTTACAGACAGTTTTATTATGAGATTTTAGATACAGAAGATTTTCTTCCGGCGGCCGGACAGGCGATTTTGGCCGTGGAGGTTTCGAAAAAGGCGCTGGAAGATAAAAATTTTGCGGAAATTTGCCGGAAACTGAATCAAAAAGAAGCGGAATATCAGCTTTTGGCGGAGCGGAGTTTTCTAAAGAATATCGGCGGCGGCTGCAATGCCCCGGTCAGCGCTTTTTCATGGCTGGAGGGAGAACAGCTTTTTATGAAAGCCGGTTTTGCCGGAGATGGTGAGCATATGATTTTTAATAATATACAGGGCAGGGCTGCGGATGCGGAGAAGCTCGGAGAGGAACTGGCGGAAAGTCTGCGGATGTCGGAATCTAAGCCTGAAAAAAAGCAGCCGGGCAAGGTGTTCCTGGTTGGCGCGGGCCCTGGAGATGCGGGGCTTGTGACGGTGAAAGGACTTTGGTGTATTCGACATGCGGATGTGATTGTTTATGATTATCTGGCGTCCGATACGCTGCTGAATGAGGCCGGGGAACATGCGGAACTGGTTTATGCCGGGAAGCAATCGGGCCATCATCATATGAGCCAGGAGGAAATTCGGGAGATTTTGTTGGAAAAGGCCTTTGATGGAAAAATGGTTGTCCGCTTGAAGGGCGGCGACCCCTTTATTTTTGGCAGAGGCGGTGAGGAGGCCCTTGCCCTCAGAACAGCGGAAATTCCCTTTGAGATTGTTCCGGGGGTTTCCTCTGCCTATAGTGTTCCGGCCTATGCGGGAATTCCGGTAACTCACCGGGGAGCTGCTTCTCAGGTTCATTTTATTACCGGGCATGAGCAGGCGGCCGGAAGCGGCGGCGAAGCATGCAGCGTGGATTATGCCGGGCTGGCGAAATGCGGCGGTACGCTGGTCTTCCTTATGGGAATAAAACGGATGGAGGAAATTTGCGGCGCGCTGATTCAAAGGGGCAAAGATAGAAATACACCGGCGGCGGTCATTCAAAATGGGACGACAGGCCGGCAGAAAGAGGTAACGGCAACTCTTGGAACTATAGCGGAGACCTGTAAAAAGGCTGGAATTCAACCGCCGGGTATACTTGTCATCGGAGAAGTCGCAGGACTTTCTGAAAAGCTTCGGTGGCGGCAGCAGCTGCCCCTCAGCGGAAAACGGGTCATTTTAACCGGGACAGGGGATTTGGTGCGCAGACAGCATCAGAGTCTTTCTGAAAAAGGGGCGGAAGCCATTGATTTAAGTCTGATTTATATAGAACCGGCGGCGGATAAGGAACTCCGGCCGGTGATTCAAGGTGTGGGAAGTTTTTCCTGGCTGGTTTTCACAAGCAGCAACGGCGTGGCTCTCTTTTTTGAATCCGTGAAAAAATTTGACGTTGATTATCGGCGGCTGGCCCATTTGAAATTTGCCGTGGTGGGACCGGGAACAGGAGATATGTTGAGAAGTTACGGATTTCGGGCAGACTATATGCCGGAAAGATATGCTTCAGAAAGTCTGGCTCAGGGACTGGCAGAGCAGACAGCTTCTTCGGACAGGGTGCTTGTTTTTCGTGCAGAAGAGGGCTCAAAGTCCCTGAATCACTGTTTTGAATCAAAGGGAATTCATTATAAAGATGTGTCCGCCTATTCAACCCGGGTTGACTGGCGCAAACAGGATTTGCTGCTTCGGGCCATAAAAGACGCGGATTATATAACCTTTGCCAGCGGGTCGGCCATAAGAGCCTTTGCCGAAATGACAGAGGGCCTGACAGAATATCCGAAGCTTATTTGTATCGGCCCTGTGACGGCCGGGGAGGCGGAGAAGGCAGGGCTTTCGGTGGCGGCAACGGCTGAAAAATATACGATTGAGGGGCTGACCGATTGTTTATGCCAGCTTCAGAACAGGGAGTGAGAAGGAATGGATATGATAAGACGCCCGAGGCGGCTGAGAAGTTCTCAGGCCATTCGGGATATGATACATGAATATGATGTGGAGCTTTCAGATTTGATTTATCCGGTGTTTGTGGTCGAGGGAACGGCGGTGAAGGAAGAGATTCCATCCATGCCGGGAATTTACCACTATTCATTGGATACCTTCAAAATCCATCTGAAGGAGATATGGGACAGCGGTGTCCGGGCTATTTTGTTTTTTGGCGTGCCGGAGCATAAGGATGCGGTGGGAAGCGAGGCCTATAACCCGGATGGCATTGTTCAGAGGGCGATTCGCATGACAAAGGAAAACTATCCGGAAATCATTTGTATTGCCGACATTTGCCTTTGCGAGTACACCAGCCATGGCCATTGCGGCCTTATTCATGGGGGAAAAGTCTTAAATGATGAAACGCTGGAATTACTGTCAAAGGCAGCGGTCAGTTGTGCGGCAGCCGGTGCGGACATTGTGGCGCCGTCGGATATGATGGATGGACGCATCGGCCACATGCGTCATATGCTGGATGCCAGTGGTTTTGCCGATGTGCTGGTTATGGCTTACAGCATTAAATATGCGTCGGCATTTTACGGTCCATTTCGGGAGGCGGCCCATTCCGCCCCTTCCTTTGGCGACCGGAAATCCTATCAGATGGACTGGCGCAACAAAAAGGACGCCGTCATCGAAGCGGAGCTTGATATGGAAGAGGGCGCCGATATTCTTATGGTGAAACCGGGACTGGCCTATCTGGATATATTAAAGACTATTGCCGATGCGTTCCCGCTGCCGGTGTGCACTTACAGTGTCAGCGGTGAATATTCCATGATGAAAGCGGCGGCTCTCAATGGCTGGATTGATGAGAAGCGGGTTGTCATGGAGTCGATGACGGCGATGAAACGGGCCGGGGCAAAAATGATTATTACCTATTATGCGCTGGACATTGCCCGGTGGATGAAGGAGTGAGAATTCATGGATAAGAGTCAGGAGATATTTGAAAAAGCCTGCCGGTTGATGCCGGGCGGTGTGAGCAGTCCGGTCCGGGCTTTCCGGGCAGTGGGCATGACGCCGAGATTTATTGAGCGGGCGAAGGGCAGCCATATTTATGATGTGGACGGCCATGACTATATTGATTATATCGGTTCCTGGGGGCCGATGATTCTGGGACACGCCCATCCGGAAGTGGCGGAGGCGGTCTGCCGGGCCGTATACCGGGGAACAAGCTATGGTGCGCCGACGGAAGGGGAGGTTACTCTCTGTGAAATGATTATCGACGCGGTTCCTTCTGTGGAAATGGTACGGCTGGTGAATTCGGGAACCGAGGCGGTGATGAGCGCCATTCGTGCGGCCCGGGGCTATACGGGCCGGGATTATATTGTTAAATTTGAGGGCTGTTATCACGGTCATTCCGACGGACTTCTGGTGAAAGCCGGTTCCGGCCTGATGACCCAGAATGTGCCGGACAGCGCCGGTGTGCCGGAAGCCTATGCGTCTAAAACATTGACGGCGGTTTATAATGATTTGGATAGTGTGAAGGCTTTGTTTGAAGCCTGCGGAAATCAGATTGCCGCCCTTATTGTGGAGCCTGTGGCGGCAAATATGGGTGTTGTTCTTCCGAAGCCGGGATTCCTTGAGGGACTGCGGAAAATCACGGAGGATTATGGAAGTCTTCTTATTTTTGATGAGGTCATCACCGGTTTTCGCCTTGGTTATTCGGGTGCCCAGGGCTATTACAATGTTCTGCCGGATATGACGACAATGGGAAAAATTATTGGCGGAGGCATGCCGCTGGC